>ENA-OPAR01000652-OPAR01000652.1-human-gut-metagenome-genome-assembly--contig:-NODE-652-length-15360-cov-3.508396_pt1 | contig 15360 bp, 10 predicted proteins | sample MGYA00241061_ERZ501438 | MGnify/ENA primary metagenome ERZ501438 (study PRJEB25962, sample SAMEA2042580) | human gut metagenome | biome: human gut; feature: human-associated habitat; material: faeces...
AGACTCAAACTTGAATCCCGTATTTTCCATTTACACAAAATATTTTATAGTGCCATGGAGAGTCTGTCATTTCTATTCCACGTGACCGTAAGGGCCAGTTTGAGCCGATAGCAGTGCCCAAACATGAAAGCCGTGGACTTTCTATAGAAAAGCTTGTTATCTCCCTATATGCCAAAGGAATGAGTGTTTCTGATATAGAGGAAGAGATGCGTGAGATTTATGAAATAGAGCTCTCTGCATCTGCCATTTCCATCATTACCAACAAAGTCAATCAGGCGGCCCAGGAGTGGCAAAACCGCCCCCTTGATCCTGTTTACCTCATTGTCTGGATGGACGGTATTGTCTTCAAGGTACGGGATAACGGCAAGATCATAAACAAGACCGTTTACCTTTGCGTCGGACTGAAACAGAACGGCCTGAAGGAAGTTCTTGGCATGTGGGTCGGCAAATCGGAAAGTTCTTCTTTCTGGATGGGTGTCCTGACCGATTTAAAGGCGCGTGGAGTACAGGATATACTGATTACCTGTACCGACAATCTGAATGGATTTACAGATACCATCCGCACCGTATTCCCTCAGTCATCCACTCAGATCTGTGTGGTACATCAGATCAGAAACTCCTGTAAATATGTCGTTTATAAGGATAAGAAAGAGTTTACAGCGGATATGAAGAATATCTATAATGCACCCAACAAAGAGGTTGCAGCCACAGAACTTGACAATCTGGAAAAGAAATGGGGAGGAAAGTATCCTTATGCCATACTTTCATGGAGAAACAACTGGGATGATCTGACTGTTTTCTTCCAGTTCCCGCTGGAAATCAGAAAAATAATCTATACTACAAATCTCATTGAAAACCTGAATGGAAAAATCAGAAAGTACACAAAATCAAAGCTTTCATTTCCTTCAGACGATGCCGTCAAAAAGACCGTATATCTTTCACTTATGGAGATTGAAAAGAGATGGACAATGCCTATTTCAAACTGGGGTTTGATTATGAACCAATTTATGCTTATTTTTGAAAACAGAATCCAGATATAAGAATAAACTTACAACTGAATCCTGTTTCCATTTACACAAAATTTTGGACAGTGTCCATTTTTTGTATGTATATTCAGTGGACCTGTTTTTCCCTTTTAGTAAATCAGGTGTATTGTATCTGTCGTGTTTTTCATAAAGAATACATAGTAATATGGCTGTTGGTATACAGGTTGATTATTGTTGAAAAAATGTATGTTGCCATCTAGTAGAACCTTTTCAGCATTAGTTAAACTATTATATTATCTTTTGTAGGCAATAAGAGATGTAAAGCTTTTTCTAAATCACTATTCAGTCATTCAATAAACGTCGCGAATGGTATGTATGAGGTAAAATCTTGTCGCTGTATGCTCATTGCTTTCTTCTAAAGAAAATCTCTCATATTTGATCTGTTTAATCAATTTGGAATGGCCGTATTATTGTCTTAAAATATTGCTGAATGTTATGTGGCATTATTTGCTATGCCTTTACATGGATTGAGTGTTTCTTTGTTTCAGACAAGGAGTATATTGTTTATAAACTCGTTTTGCATTTACAGATAACGAAACGTTGCACCCTGTTGTTGTGATATATATTCCGAATATCAGAAAAGGAATCTGTTTCTTTTAGGGTATTTGCATATAGATACAGCAAAGCCGTTCCTGCTCATTTCATGTTAGAGCGGAACGGCTTTGTTCTGTTTGTGAAGCGATTCAGAAAGAATCAGCTTTTATCTGTTGTCGATTTCTTTCAGCAATTCGTCAACAGCAGCCTTAAGCTGTGTATCTTCACCTTTTACAATTGTTTCTGGTGAGTTGAGGACATATATGTCTGGTTCGAGCTGTTTGTTTTCAAGATAGCTTCCATCCGGCAGCTGGTAACCTACGACTGGTATTCCATATACCAGTGATGGATCCTGCAGTGTTTCCCAGTTGACGCTTGTCATTGTTCCCGGAACAGGAGCACCGACAAGTTTTCCTATCTTCTGATGGCTGTATACCCAAGGTGTGCCGTGTGCGTTGGAGTAGTTGGCTTCGCACTGAAGCATGATAGAAGGTTTGTTCCATCTTCTGCTAGGCATGTCGCAGGCCTCGCGTCCACGTATCACCTGTGTCAGGTATTTCTTTCCGCTGAAGAGCACTTCGATATCCTCGTGAAGACGGCCGCCTCCGTTGAATCTTGTGTCTATGACTATACCCTCGCATTTGTTGTATTTGCCGAGTATATCAGAATATACGGTGCGGAAGCTTCCGTCGTCCATAGACTCTATGTGAACATAGCCCAGACGTCCGTTTGACCATTTCTCCACATCTGCAGCACGCTGTTTCACCCAGCGCTTGTACATCAGATAACTTATTGTACCGTTGCTGACAGGTTTTACAACTTCGTCCCATCTCTTTCCGTTGTCAGGATTGTATATAGATACAAGAATCTTCTTTCCTGTCTTTCCGTTGAGATACTCGGAGTAATCCTTGTCTGCTTCGATTTCCTGGCCGTCAATCTTTTCTATTATGCATCCGGCCTTCATGTCTGTACTCTTTCTGTCGAACGGTCCTTTTTCAATTATTTCAGCAACCTTTATTCCCTTGCCCGTATAGCTCCAGTCGTAGAGCAGTCCCAGCTGAGCAGTGCTTTCGCCTCCGGAAGCACCTCTGTAGCGTCCTCCAGTGTGCGAAACATTGAGTTCGCCGAGCCATTCGCTGAGCAGTTCTGCAAAGTCGTAGTTGTTGTTGATGTGTGGCAAGAATTTTCTGTATGCTTCAGTCATCTTGTCCCAGTCTACTCCGTGCATGTTTACATCGTAGAAGCGTTTCTTTTCCTCTCTGTAGACATGGTCGAACATGTATTCGCGTTCTTTAGCACGATCCATCTTCATTTGTGCCCAGAACGATATACCCTTGAGGCTTTCGGAACCGGTGTCCATCTTCTGCATGTTGCTTCCGCCGAGTATGAAGATATTCTTTCCGTCCTTGTCCATTTCCATGCTGGCCCATCCGCTGTCCATCTTGTGGAGCAGTTTGGTGTCATGTTTGCGCAGATCCATCTTCCACATGTCGTATCCACCTTCGAACGCAGAGAGGTAATACAGGCTTTCACCGTTCTTTGATATGAGCGCCGAAGCTATCTGAGATGAGTTTGGAGTGAGACGGATAATTCTGTCTTCTATGCCGTCAAGTTCAACAACGATATCCTTCTTCTTATCGGCATCCTTGTCGTCCTTTTTGTCATCCTTCTTATCATCTTTTTTCTTTTTCTTATCTTCTTTCTTTTTGTTCTCCTCGTCTTTCTTCTTCTGCTGTTCTTCCTCTAGTGCCTTCTGCAGTTCATAGTCTTCCTTGCTCAGGCGGAACTTGTCGTAAGAATCCTTGTTGAGGAATGCAATCATCACGTCGTCCTGCGAACCCCATGAAGCATGGTTGCGCATTCCGTAGCGTTCTGTCGTGAATATGATGGCATTTCCGTCCATCACCCATTTAGGCTGTCCGCTTGTATATCCGCTGCTTGTGATGTTCACCGGTTTGCCTTTTCCGTCAGCGCTTACTATCGCTATGTCGGTGTAAGGGTCATGCTGCTGGCTGATGAATTCCATTGTAAACCATTTGCCGTCAGGCGACCATGAATAGTTGAATCCTCCGTTTGTCTCGTACCATGTCGAGCCGTCGGTTATCTGGCGGATTTTCTTTGTCTTTACGTCGGCAACCATGAGCTTGATGCGGTTTTCAATGAAGGCAACCTCCTTGCCGTCAGGCGAGAACTGCGGATAGGTCATCTCTGCATCGTTTGAAGGGAACAGTCTCTCTTCCTCGATGAGTGTCGCGTTAGGGAAGTTCTGGTCCTCTTCGCGTGCAATCTTTGCTGTGTACAGTTTCCACTGTCCGTCGCGTTCGCTGGCATATACCAGACTTCTGTTGTCTGCACCGAACGAAAGTCCCTCCTCGGCTTCCGGTGTATTTGTAATCTGCTTGGTTGTGCCGTATTCCACAGATGTCACGAATACGTCTCCGCGCACAATGAATGCCACCTGTTTGCCGTCTGGCGATACAACAGCCTCGCTTGCACCTCTTGAGTAGCCGAGCGATGCCGGTATGTCCTCCTCGTCGAGTGTCAGGTCTATGTCAACCTTTGCAGGCTGTCCGCCCTTCATGGTGTATATTTCTCCATCGTAAGTGAAGCACAGCTGTCCGTCGTTGCTCATCGACAAGAAGCGTACTGGGTGTGTCTTGAAGTCTGTTACAGCCTTTGCCGTTTCAGGAGCCGACAGCGGGAATGTGTAGACGTTGAATGACCCACCGTTGCGTTCGCTCAGGAAATATACCTGTTTGCCGTCAGGCGAGAATACCGGATTGCGGTCTTCACCGGCACGTGCCGTAAGGTTCGTGTGCTTGCCTGTTGCCTGGTCGTACATCCAGATGTCGCGCGTGATTGATGACGTGTGGTGCTTGCGCCATTCGTCTTCGAATCCCTTGCGGTCCTGATACAGGAAGACCGAACCCGAAGGTGCGTAGCATACCATTTCTGCCGGTGTACTCAGTATCTGTTCTGTTCTTCCTCCTGTTGCCGGAACCTTGTACAGTTCTGTCATTGCCGATGTCGGAAACATTGCGCTTGTCGCCACATCCTGTATGCTTGCCGAGAATACCACGAACTTGCCGTCAGGCGTGAATGCTGACGGCACTTCCGAAGCAGAATTGAAAGTCAGACGTTTTGCCGTACCCCCATCTGCCGACATGATGAATATGTCCGAATTGCCGTAGCGGTCGCTTGCGAAAGCTATCTGACTGCCGTCAGGCGACCATACTGGTGATGATTCGTATGAATCCTGTGTCGTAAGCCTCACTGCCTTTCCGCCTGAGGCATTCACTTTGAATATATCTCCCTTGTAGCAGAACAGTATGCTTTTGCCGTCGGGCGATATGCGTACATCGCGCATCCAAAGCGGCTTTACGGCACTTGCCGAGACCGCACAGGCTCCGATGACCAATGTAATAAATATTTTTTTCATAATGTAGAATTTAAATGTTCCGGCAAAGGTAACGATTATGCTTCATATTTTGAAGATGCCGCAAAGCTCTCTGTCCGTTTTTTTTGATGCGTATATGCATGTTGCATGACATAAAAAAGAAAGTGCATCGCCCGAAAATCCCGGGTAATGCACTTTCTTCTGTTATGCTGCTGTTCGAAACGTCTGTTCCGCTTATTTCTTCGATTTCTTCTTGCCCTTTTTCTCTCCCATTACAATCTTGTTGTTTATTGCCACAGGAGTATTGTCGTTCAGAGCCTTCACAAGGTCGAAATCAAGCTGTTTCTTATAGAGGTTGGCCTTGACCACCTTGATTCTCACAGGGTCGCCGAGCGAGAATCTTCTGTGGGTCTTGCGTCCTACGAGGCAGAAGTTGCGATCGTCGAAATCGAATACCTCATCGCCGAGGAAACGTACTCCGATAAGTCCTTCGCATTTGTTCTCATTGATTTCTGCATATATGCCGAACTCCGTAACGCCCGATATTGTTGCGTCGAACTCTTCGCCTATTTTGTCCGACAGGAATTCCACCTGCTTGTATTTTATACTTGCACGTTCTGCGCTCGAAGCCAGAAGCTCCATCTCGGAACTGTGCTCGCACAGATCCTCATATTTCTGCTGGCTGGCGCTTTTGCCTCCTTCGGCGTAGCGTGTGAGCAGGCGGTGCACCATGAGGTCGGGGTAGCGCCTGATGGGCGATGTGAAATGTGTATAGTAGTCGAATGCCAGTCCGTAGTGGCCTATGTTGAACGTGCTGTAGCGTGCTTTCATCATTGCCCTAAGCGACACGTTCTCCACCAGTTCCTGCATCTTTTGTCCCTTCACGTCGTTGAGCAGCTTGTTGAGGCTCTGTGCCACTTCCTTCTTCGAACCGACAGTCTTCAGGCGCAGTCCGAATCGTGAAACGAATGTGCTGAGGTTTTCCAGTTTGTTTGGGTCTGGAGTGTCGTGTATTCTGTAAGGCAGCACCTTGGCCTTCTTTCCCGGACGCACCTTGCCGACACTTTCTGCCACAGTTCTGTTGGCCAGGAGCATGAATTCCTCCACCAGCTTGTTGGCATCCTTGGCCTGCTTGAAGTATACGCTGAGCGGTTTACCCTTGTCGTCTATCTCGAAACGGACCTCAACTCTGTCGAAACCGATGGCTCCGTTTTTGAATCGCTGTTCGCGGAGTCGGTGTGCCAGACGGTTGAGCGTAATCAGTTCGTTGCAGTATTCGCCTTTGCGCATGTTTTCCGGTACAGGTGTGCGGTTCGGTATGTCGTCGGCTTCGCCGTTCTCTTCCAGTATGGCCTGCACCTCTTCGTAGGCAAATCGTCTGTTGCTCTTGATTACCGTATGCACAATGCGGTGTTTTCTTACCGTTGCGTTCTCGTCCATTTCGAATATCACAGAGTAAGTCAGTTTCTCCTCGTCAGGACGGAGTGAGCATACGAAGTTGCACAATCTTTCAGGGAGCATCGGTATCGTGCGGTCCACGAGATATATTGATGTGGCTCTCTTTACGGCCTCCTTGTCGATAATGGAATTCTCCGTCACGTAGTGCGACACGTCTGCAATGTGCACTCCAACTTCCCACACTCCGTTGCCGATCTTGCGTATTGACAGAGTCGTCGAAGTCCTTGGCGTCCTTAGGGTCGATGGTGAATGTGGTAACATTTCTGAAGTCCTCGCGTTTGGCAATTTCCTCGGCAGTTATCTCGCCGCTGATCTTGTTTGCCTCGTCTTCCACTTCCTTCGGATAAGAATACGGCAATCCGAATTCAGCCAGTATGGCGTGCATCTCCGTGTTGTTCTCGCCACTCTTTCCAAGTATTTCCACAACTTCGCCTATCGGGTTCTTTGCTCTTTCCGGCCAGTCAGTGATTCTTACGATAGCCTTGTCGCCGTCGCGTCCGCCCTTCAGCTTGTCGTTAGGTATGAGTATGTCCTGCGCCAGCGTGCCGTCGGGTCTTGTCAGCATGGCAACTTTCTTTGTAATCTGCAGTGTTCCGATGATAGGCTTTTCGTTGCGTTTGATGATTTCCGTCACCTGTCCGCGCAGCTTGCAGCTTCCCTTTTTCTTTGCCAGCAGGCTTACGCGCACGATGTCGCCGTTGAGTGCATGGAGCGAATCTTCGTCGTATATGCGCACCTCCTGACCGTCCTTCGTAGTGACGTAGTTCTTTCCGCTGTGCTTGTGGATGAACTCGCCCTCCACGGTTTTAGGCTGTGCCTTGAGGAAGAACTCGCCGTCCTCGTTTCGGGTGATGAAGTTTGTTTCAAGCAGTTTGTTGAGCACGTCCACCGCAAGCATCTTCAGAGGATGCGTGTTGAGCTTCAGATTCCTGAAGAACTGCTTCAACGTGAAATTCTTTCCCGGATTCTTGGAAAGATGGTTGACAATCTGCGATGTCAGTCCTTTCCTGTCTATTTTTGGTTTAGATGCAGATTTCTTTGATTTTGACATAATGATACCTGTTTGAATAGAATTGGTTCGTATGTATATATTGCATTCCAGACGTGCATGAATGACTGAAATACGTTGTCAACTGCTTGTTCTGCAACCGTATATGTAAGGGTTCAGATACAAATTACCATTATCCTGTACCTGGAATGCACAATATATTCCAATATCGGGAATGAAAATAGCAATAAAAAATGAGAGCACCGCCCTGTTGAAACATTTTTTTGTGTCGGTCGCCATCTTTTTATCTGTTTTTTACGCGTTTCCCACACCGTTGCACAGCCTGTGTGGCATTCGGGTCATGCGTGTTCGTACCATCAATTGACATGCTTCGCTGTCATGATACAGATTTACTTTACATCGATTTAACAATTAAAAAATGTAAAGTATGGAAACAAAGAACAAGCGCAAACGGCGTCACTACGACCAGTCATTCAAGTTGGAAGTAATAAAAGATTACTATGAAAGCGGATGTACTGTCTATTCCCTATCCCTCAAATATGGAATAGAGCAGTCCGTGTTGCATTCTTGGATAAAGAAATTTGCTTCAGAAGAATTATCTTTGCCATCAGAATCAAATATTATATTGGAAATGGCATACAAGAGTCGTTCTTCGAATGACATTTGCGAAGAGTCCAAATCAGTAGAAGACGAGCTTCGTGAAGAGATTTCACGTCTTCGTCAGGCTCTGAAATATTCAGAGCTGCGCAATGAAGCGCTTCATGAGGTACTAAAGTTAGGCAAGGAGAAATACGGTGTAGATCTGCTAAAAAAAGCTGGCGCCAAGCAGTAGATAACCTCCGTCTCAGGCATCCGGAGACAAGTATCGGATGCCTGAGCCGACTGTTTGGGAAGACGCGAGAGGGTTATTATTCCGTCAGCCGTGAAAAACGCGGGCGTCTGGAGCTTCGCGACAACGAAATAGTCGCTATGGTAAAGGAGATCCGTTCTCAGGCTCCCGGATTGGGCGCATACAAGCTTTTTGTAATGCTCAAGGATGTATTCGGTGTCAGCATGCCCGGCCGTGACCGTTTCTATGCGCTTATGCATGACAACGGCCTTATGCTCAAGCCGGAACGCAGGCGTCATACTACGAACTCCAATCACAGCTACCGCAAGTATACCAACCTCGTCAAGGACTTCAGACCGGAACGCATAAACAGCCTGTGGGTTGCAGATATCACCTATATAGACACGGATGACGGAGTGGTGTATCTTCATCTTCTCACGGATGCATTCACCCATGAAATCATAGGCTGGAAACTTTCCGATACCCTTACGGCCGTCAATACCCTTAATGCCCTTGAAGACGGCATACGCCTTGCAGGCAACTGGGGTACATCCGGACTTATCCACCATTCAGACCGCGGTGTCCAATACTGCAGCAGGGCATATGTCGACAGGCTTGCTTCCATCAATGCCTCCATCAGCATGACAGAGGACTACAATCCTACAGACAATGCTGTAGCTGAACGGATAAACGGGATCCTAAAGCAGGAATGGCTTTACAGGATGAAACGTCCATGCAATATGGAGGACGCTGAAAATATATTAAGAAGAATAATTCTTTTCTACAACGGAAGACGTCCGCACAGGAACAATCCCGACATGATGCCGCCTTCAATATTCAGGAAGGTTCTGACGTCATGACAAATATACTCTCTGGAGGTTTTGCACCTCCAGCCGTAAGGCAGACCTCCGCAGTGTTTTTCATAGTATTGATGGATTGTGTATTTCTGCGGAAAAAATTCTTTTTTGCTAAGAAACTGTTTTGCTGTAAAGCATTTCAGTAAAAAGGTCAAAGAAGTGTAAAGTCTTTCAGTAAAACTATACAAAAGACGTGAAGTGAATCAGTAAAAAACAGTTTTTCGTGTAAAGTAAATTCAGGCATAGTCACTCAATCAAAGATCCAAACAACAGCAATACTGCTTAAGAAGTACTGCAATACCTCCTAAGAAGTTCTTGAATACTTCTTAAGCAATATTCCAATACTCCTTAGGAAGTACTGAAACGATGAGCGCGAGGAATAAAGCAGAAAAATTAAACGGATAGACAGAAAAAAGGAGAATGTTTTTCAGTGATATATGCAAATAAAAAAACTGTATGCCGATCTTAAACATGACCGACATACAGTTCTGAAGAATATGTGTGTAAAAAATAGCTGCACCTCAGCATCAACTGCAAATCAAATAAGAGGCATGCCCAATTCGGCGCATTCGCGTCGCATGTCCTCCGGCCAAATACTAGCCTGAATCTCACCAAGATGTGCCTTATGGAGAAGCACCATACACAGACGGCTCTGTCCGATACCTCCACCGATGCTTAAAGGAAGTTCGCCGTCAAGAAGACGCTTGTGGAAATACAGTTCCTTCCTGTCTTCCTTGCCAGTAATCTTAAGCTGGCGCAGGAGTGCTTCCTGATCTACACGGATACCCATTGAAGAAAGTTCAATGCTTCTGTTGAGCGTAGGATACCAAACCATGATATCTCCGTTGAGTCCGTCATATCCGTCTTCGTTCTTGGTTGTCCAATCGTCATAATCCGGTGCACGCAGGTCATGCGGTTCGCCGTTGCTCAATTTTCCGCCTATACCTATTATAAATACAGCACCGTACTCCCTGCATATGGCATTTTCGCGTTCCTTCGGCGACATTCCTGGATATTTCTGCAAGAGCTCTTCTGAATGTATGAAATGTATTTCTTCGGGCAGAAAAGGCTTGATCTGCGGATTGCTCTCGCATACCAGATACTCGGTACGTCTGATTGATGCATAAATGCACTTCACTATTTTCTTCAGAAAAGCAAGATTGCGGTCCTCGGCTGTGATGGTGCGCTCCCAATCCCACTGGTCGACGTAGAGCGAATGCAGGTTGTCGAGTTCCTCATCGCCGCGTATGGCATTCATATCTGTATACAAACCGTAACCTGGCTCTATGCCATATTCGGCCAACATAAGACGTTTCCACTTGGCAAGTGAATGTACCACCTCGGCCACTCTCTCACCCATATCCTTTATTGGGAACGTCACAGGTCTTTCCACACCATTCAAATCATCGTTTATACCAAGTCCCCTAAGTACAAAAAGCGGCGCAGTGACACGTCTTAGGCGAAGCGCTGTTGATAGATTAATCTGAAAGAAGTCTTTTATCGTTTTGATACCTTGTTCAGTCTGTGTCGGGTCAAGCAACTGCTTATAACCCTCAGGCTTAATCAATTTGCTCATATATTTTACTATTTTGTAGATTTCATCCACAAATATATAATTTTCAAAAGTAAATACAGAAGAAAAACTCAATTATTATTTCAAATAGTAAGCAATTTTTCGCATCGAATCGCAAATATGTAAGCAAACGCCCTATACACAAATCACATTTTTATCATTTTAACGCTTAATAAAATAAAATGCACATTACATACTAATAAATCAAGACCGCAAACATATATTCCAGAACAAAAAGACGTTCACCACATGCACACGGATAAGGAACAAGATAAATACATTTTTTAATTTGATATAGTCGGCGAAAACATTACCTTTGCAGACATAACAGGTGTTCATGCCGTGCCGTCCGGCCGTATGGATGAAAAGGGAATCGGGTGAAAATCCCGAACAGTACCCGCTGCTGTAATCTTGTTTGCAAAGCCTGACAAACATCAACTCCACTGAAGGACAGACCTTTGGGAAGGAGTCAGGCTTAAGAAAGTCAGAAGACCTGCCTGTACGTTCAGTTCTTGCCGACTCGGGGTTTAGGAGGCAATACACATTATTATAATATAAAGCGAAATAGGCATTTTCTCAGTACGCACCACTGTGCGTGGATGCGTTGCACAATTGAATCAGCACCACAGCCGAAAAACTGCGGAGTAAACTTTTGCTGTCATCCGAAAAACGGACATGGGCGCATACGCTTCAAAACAGCAGAGCCCTTGGTGATGCTTGAGAGAAGTGCCGAGCCGGAATTTCGCATGTTTTATGAATCTCAAAAAAAAACGTTCAAAAGAAATGATTCAGACAGTTGTAAAGAGAGACGGACGCATTGTCGGCTTCAACGAGCAGAAAATAATCACTGCGATACGCAAAGCCATGCTCCACACCGACAAGGGCGAAGACATGGATCTGGTGCATCTCATAACCGACCACGTGACAGTGAAAGGAAAGCCACAGATGACGGTCGAGGAGATACAGGACGCCGTGGAAATGGAACTGATGACAAGCCGCCGCAAGGACGTTGCACAGAAATACATTGCCTACCGCAATCAGAGAAGCATTGCCCGCAAAGCCAAGACACGCGACATGTTTCTCGAAATCATCAACATAAAGTCAAACGACATCACTCGCGAAAATGCAAACATGAATGCCGACACACCGGCAGGAATGATGATGAAATTCGCGAGCGAAACGACAAAGCCGTTTGTCGACGACTATCTTCTCAGCGATGATGCCAAAGAGGCGGTAAGAGGCAACTATCTGCACATACACGACAAGGACTACTACCCGACCAAGAGTCTTACCTGCGTACAGCATCCGCTCGACAAGATACTGAAGGAAGGATTTTCTGCAGGACATGGTGAGTCGCGCCCTGCCAAGCGTATAGAAACAGCGAGTATACTCGGATGCATATCTTTGGAAACTGCCCAGAACGAAATGCACGGAGGTCAGGCCATACCGGCTTTCGATTTCTATCTTGCACCATACGTGCGCAACAGTTTCATTGAAGAAATAAAGACGCTTGAGGAGCTGAACGGACAAGACCTGTCACATCTGTACGACAGTCAGATTGCAGATTACATCACTCTGCCTCTCGACGGACTTCAGGGCGAAGCACGCATGCTTCAGCACGCCATAAACAAGACAGTTGCAAGAGTACATCAGTCAATGGAAGCATTCATACACAACATGAACACCATACACTCGCGCGGAGGCAATCAGGTGGTGTTCAGTTCCATAAACTACGGTACGGACACATCAGCCGAAGGCCGATGCATCATACGCGAGGTTCTGCGCAGCACGTATGAAGGAGTAGGCAACGGCGAGACAGCCATATTCCCTATACAGATATGGAAAAAGAAAAGAGGCGTGAACTACATGCCGGAGGATCCGAACTACGACCTTTACAAATATGCATGCAAGGTCACGGCTAGAAGGTTCTTCCCAAACTTCATAAATCTTGATGCCACATTCAACAGACACGAGAAATGGAGAGCTGACGACCCTCAGCGTTACCAATACGAGACTGCAACGATGGGATGCCGTACAAGAGTGTTCGAAAACCGCTTCGGACCGAAAACATCGATCGGACGCGGCAACATATCGTTCTCTACAATCAACATTGTACGTCTTGCACTGGAGTGCCGTACTATCGAAAATAAGGAAGAACGTATAGCCGCATTTTTCGCAAAACTCGACGCCATGCTCGAAACTACGGCAAATCAGCTTCACGAAAGACTAGAGTTCCAGAAAACGGCGTTTGCAAAGCAGTTCCCTCTGGTGATGAGTGCACTGTGGCTGGGAAGCGACACTCTGAAGCCGAACGACACAATAGCATCTGTAATCAACCAGGGTACATTGGGAATCGGTTTCATAGGACTGGCAGAATGTCTGGTGGCTCTCACCGGCAAGCATCACGGGGAATCGGACGAGGCTCAGAAACTCGGTCTGAAAATAGTGACATACATGCGCGACCGTGCGAACGACTTCTCAGAAAGATTCCAGCACAATTACAGCATTCTGGCTACACCGGCAGAAGGACTTTCGGGCAAATTCACAAAAATAGACCGCAAGACATACGGTTCTATACCTGGTATAACAGATCGCGACTACTACACAAACTCAAACCATGTGCCGGTTTACTACAAATGCAGCGCACGCCACAAGGCTGAGATTGAAGCACCTTACCACGATCTGACACGAGGCGGACACATATTCTACGTTGAAATGGACGGTGACGCCACACACAATCCGGAAGCCATCATGCGGGTTGTGGACATGATGGACCGCTTCAACATGGGCTACGGTTCCGTAAACCACAACCGCAACCGCTGCATGGAATGCGGATACGAGAATGCAGACGCAAATATGCAGGTATGCCCTAAATGCGGAAGCACACATATAGACAAGCTGCAGCGCATAACAGGCTACCTTGTGGGAACAACAGAACGCTGGAACAAAGCAAAGCTGGCCGAACTCAACGACCGCGTAATACATTCTGACAATTGAACTGTGGAACTATGATTTCGCTTATAAAAATAGTGGAAGATACGACGGTTGACGGACCAGGATTCCGCACCGCCGTCTATGGCGCCGGATGCCCGAACGCCTGCCCGGGATGCCACAATCCGCAATCGTGGAAGATTGAGGCCGGACGCCCCACTCCTGTAGAAGAAATTTTCGACGTCATACAGGCAGATGAATTTGCAGACGTCACGTTCAGCGGTGGCGATCCGATGTTCCAGCCCAAAGGCTTTGCACGATTGGCACAAATGGTGAAACAGAAGACGGACAAGAACATCTGGTGCTACACGGGATATACATTTGAACGAATAATGCAGAATCCGGAACAGCGAGAACTGCTCAAATGGATTGACGTACTGGTGGACGGGCCGTACATAGAGTCAATGCACGACCCAGACCTCATGTTTCGCGGAAGCAGCAACCAGCGCATCATTGACGTACATGCTTCTATGGACCACGGACATGTGGAACTCTACAAACAGGCATAACCCCCAAAGGAAGTAGAGACAACATACAAAAAAATAAGGACCGCAAAGCCATATAAAGCATTGCGGTCCTTTTCTATTATATCATCTATAAAACTATCGACCTATACAAAGAGATGTACAATAGAGCCTTCTACACGCACTATGTGCTCAGAACAAGAAGCTCTATTTTACGATGGAATTAGTTTCTGAATCAGGGAAAACAACTGTAGGCTTGAAAGTCTTGGCCTCTTCAAAGTCCATCAGAGCGTAGGCAATGATAATTACTATATCACCTACCTGAACTTTTCTTGCAGCTGCTCCGTTGAGACAAATCTCACCGCTTCCCCTGCGTCCTTTTATAATATAAGTTTCAAATCTTTCGCCGTTGTTATTGTCGACAATCTGCACTTTTTCACCGGCTATAAGATTCGCTGCATCCATCAGATCCTCATCAATCGTGATGCTGCCCATATAGTTAAGGTTAGCCTCGGTCACACGGACGCAATGGAGCTTCGATTTCAATACTTCTATCATCATAATGCTTACAGATCTGAATATGGTTTATTTTTCCTTGTACTTGACATTATCTATAAGACGCACAGGACGTGCACCGCAGAAGACTGTTATACAGCCGACGATATAATCGCTGTCGTCCCAAGAAGCAAGACTGCGGAGAGAATCACCGTCAACTATTTCGTAATACTGTACTTCAAGTCCTTCGTGAGCATTGATTGTGTCAATGACAAATTTCTTTGTTTCCTCGAGTGTATGCTCCTTGGCATAATCAACACTGGCAAAAAGAGTTTTTGAAATATTCACAGCCAAAGTTCTCTCTTCAGCGGTCAAGAGTGCGTTGCGGCTGCTCAATGCCAAACCGTCGTCCTCACGGACAATCTTGCATGGGCATATTTCTACAGAAATATTGAGATCCTTGACCATGGCCTTGACTACAGCAATCTGCTGGAAATCCTTTTCTCCGAAATAAGCCTTATCTGGCTCTACGTAGCTGAACAGTTTGCTTACAATCTGGCAAACTCCATTGAAATGTCCTGGTCTGAATGCTCCTTCCATAACGGTGTCCGTAGGAGGATAAGAGAATGTACGCGTATCAGGTTCCGGATAGACCTCTTCTGCCGATGGAGCAAAAACTATATCGGCTCCCATAGATTCAAGCAGAC
>ENA-OPAR01000654-OPAR01000654.1-human-gut-metagenome-genome-assembly--contig:-NODE-654-length-15331-cov-2.865344_pt1 | contig 15331 bp, 8 predicted proteins | sample MGYA00241061_ERZ501438 | MGnify/ENA primary metagenome ERZ501438 (study PRJEB25962, sample SAMEA2042580) | human gut metagenome | biome: human gut; feature: human-associated habitat; material: faeces...
ATATTGGTTGATGACGCGTTCATTATCAGCATCATAATGGATCACTTTGGAGTTTGTTTTATCGGAAATTAGATTGTTGTTGTAGAACCAGTAATTTGATTTTTTTTGTTTGGTGAACGAAAAGGACATAAATGGTAGTGATAATGAGCCTTTAAACTTTCCGCTCATATCATATTTTTGTATTTTTTTCCCATTCATGTCTAACAGTTCTATACAGCTCTCTTCTTTATCGATATAAACATCGTAGACCGATTGATATTCTTCTGGCGCGCTTCCCAATTTAGAAAGTTTCAGCTCTGATTTTCCATTTTGTGTGTTAAATATAAGAAGGGATTTATCACATAAGATGCAGACTTTGTCGTCAAATATTCGTAATCTTTCTACTGTACCTACTAAACAGGTGTCTGTAGTTTCTAATGGAATATATTCTACCTGTTCAAAGATGTCGGAAAAATGTATTTGGGCGTTTTTTTTAATTTCTATGGCGATGTCTGCTTTGCTTAAGTTCTCTGTTTTTTGATGGGCATTACAAGCGAAAAGTGGAAAAACAAAGCATATTAATTTAAATAAGGCTGATTTCATATAAGGATTGAAAGTTTTAATTTAAGAGCATTTGTATTGAATGCAAATACTCTTACATTTAATAGTTGTTTTATAATAGATGAAAGATTAACATGCAAAACTACAACCTTTTCCTGCACAACTGGCACATTTGAAAATACCAGATGAAGTGTAGTAAAGGATGACCGTAATTGTCTCCTGATTCGTCTGTAGAAATAGCTTCAATATCATTTAATAATATTTTAGCTGTTTCTTTTTTATAGGAGATACGCAAATAATGATGTTATAAGCTTACTTAAGCGATTGATAACATTGTGATTTTAAAGATTGTTGTTTTCATTTTAGTTATTAATTAGGGCTTTTTGTTAGTTTGATATATTTTTAAATTAACTAGTGAGACCATAAATGCTGAAATCGTTTTCGAAGATATAGAAAATAGTTAATAGACGAAAAGTTTTTTGGAAATATTGCAACTGCTTCCTTACTATTCTTCTAATTCTTATAATAAAGTTTTGTTCTATTCGAGTTAGGCAATGAGTATAAAAGCTAAGGTAAACGACATGCGCTATCTATGGAAGTCTGTTTTAGAAGAAACCATTCCACGAGAAAATTTTGTATTTTCCATTAATAAAGAAACTGCATTGGAAAGTAGTAGTGTTCACTATAAATCATAACTTGACTTATATTTTGACAAATATGGTTCCGTATGAACAAATATTAAGTAAATTGCTCTGAATCTCAAGATTCGAGATAATTCGAACAATGTGAAATAATCTTATACTAATTATAAACGAGTTATATTTGTTATAATCCCCCTATTTTAATCGACAATTTTTTAGTGTAGATTAATGATTGAATATGGGTAGAGTTGTTCATATTTTTAACTTCCGATATCATCACCTTTTCGGTGAGAAACCCCTCTGAAACCCTTTGCTGGAGGGCGTTTCAGATTTGTGCACAAACGCAAGTGCCGAATGTGCACAAATCCCAACCTCGTTTGTGCACAATGGAGACCCTTGTTTGTGCACAAATGACCTTTGCGTTTGTGCACAAAAAAAGCATGTAAAAAATAATGGAAAAAATGAAGCGTTAGGTATATCCTTTATTTTATGGAACATTTAATTGTGCGGAACGGTAAATCGATCATGCCTTCCGGAGCTGCGCTACGTAGATTACGTGTCTTTTTAGGACCGGGAATCAGTGGGCTATACATCAGGACGTGACGGATACGTGTACGTTGGTCTGCTGTAAACTGATTACTATAGCTTACAAAATAATCCATAATGTTGGTGGAGATAAAATTTTCTCCGGTTTCTTCATTGGTTCTCTGGACAAATAGATCAAACCGGTTCACTCCCGAAAGGAGCTGTGCGGCGTACCAATTTTCATATTTGTTGCGGTTATAAGAGGGGGTATCTTTACAATAATCCGTATCCGCACAACTGTCAGTATAACCATTTTCATCTTCTGCGAAAACATGATGCAATCCGAGGTAATGCCCCAGCTCGTGTGCCAGATTCTTTGTAGCGTCGGCCGAGTCATAGTATCGGTCTGTGGACATACGGTTGATATACGTACTGTTTATAGATACACTGTAAGGATTCCGCAGATTTTGTTTCTCCAGATACGTTATATCTATTGGCTGAAGTCCTTCCAAAAAACTACCTTTTGCAGAAAAAGGAAGATAAGTGATACCTAAAATCAGATCTTCAACGAAAGGATAAACCATTACATTGATATATCGATTGGGGTCCCAAAGAAGTAACGATGCATATTTTCCTGTTTCTTCAGTCATGAACTCTTCGCAACTGATAGGATAGCTTTCATTCCAATGAATATATTCCACACCCGGAGCCGGTAGTGCTTTACCGGTTTCATTCGTGGCGGCAAGGGTAAAGGTCAGGTTCATGTCTACGCTTTTAAGCTTATCCTGGTACAATCTGTTCACACCTTGCAATATTTCGGCAAGGCGGCTTTGCGGCACATATTGTGTGGGGTCGGAGGCATTTTCGTAGAGCACATGGAAGATAACCGGCAGTTCGTAATGATATTCTCCATCGGTAGTGGTTGCTGCGTTTTGTGTCAGTTGGATGGATTTGTGGATTCCGTTGGCACTTACCGTTACATAGGTGCTTCTTGTTCTCTCATTCAGATTAGCCTCTATATATAAGATAAGTTTTCCATTACCCGATCCCGATTCTTGCGATAGCGTACACCATTTGGCGTTATTCGGCAAATTAACCGTCCAATTGTAGCTGCTTTGTATGTTTACTTCCAATGTTTCGCCGTTGCTGCTGATTTGGTTGAATACGGAAGTGGATAATTCTAAAGCGGGAATCGGGTCATTGTCCGAGTCTCCTCCGCAACTAAAGCATACGGAGCTCAGCAGGAAAAGGAGGATGAGGCGTGCGATTTTCATAAGTATTGTTTTGATTTTGAATATGCGCTTCAAAGGTAGCGTTTTTTTCGTGCGAACATACTTTTGCGGTTGTTTTTTCTAAAATAGAAAAACGGATTATCCGTTCCGAAAGGGTAACCGGATAATCCGTTTGAAAGAGAGAGAGTATTTATCATTCGAGAGGTTCAGCCATCATGCCCAGCATTTTGATTGTTTTTACATCGGATGGGCGAGTCATGTTTGCTTCAATAATTTTGCCTTCCTTATCTATTAAAATAAAATGAGGAATACCTTTTACATGGTAGTCGGTACAGAACTGGGATTCCGGTCCGGCATAGAGCTGGATGCCGCCCAATTTGTCGTCTTTTACTTGTTTCTCCCATCTGTCTTTATCCTTATCGATAGACATACTTACAAAACACAGGTTAGAGCCGACAAACATTTCTTCGAGCGCTTTCAAGTGGGGAAGTTCTTCCTGGCAAGGTGCACACCACGTAGCCCAGATATCGATATATACAATTTTCCCTTTGAAATCGGCCAACGTATATTCTTTGCCGTCGATGCTGGTCATTTTAAAATCGGGTGACGGGCAACCTTTCGCCAATGTAGCGCCGTTTGAATATGCAGCGTGGAAAGTGTCAAGAATTTCTTTATCCGTAACGTTTTCTTCTAATAGCGTTTTAATTTTTTCGGCATTGTTTACACCCTTGTCGGTAACGTACGAAATGGCGTATACTCCGAGCAAATATTCTTTGATTTTCGGCGCTTTGATATGGTTGATCACATACTCCATATTATTTTCGGCTCTTTCGCTGGCAGATATTTGCGAATAGTCTTTGCCTTGGTTGGCTAATACGGAGATAGCGCCGCTCATGTAGTTGGTATATTCGCTGAGTTGGGTCAGCCATTCATCTTCGCTTATGAGTGATTCCAGCTTTTCATAGGTAGCGTCGCTGCATGCTTTGTTAGTGGCGTATTGCCATAACATGCCGTAAATCCAATATTCCACACGTTTCTTCTCTTTTTCAACAAAAGCTTTGTCGAAACCTTTGCTTTCGAGAATCTTGAAGTCGTTTGTCTGATACTCCTCTAATTGTCCGAGCAGTTCTTCTTCAGGACGTCCGAAGTCACCCATAACCGGACCTTTCATCTCTTTGCTGTTGATGAAATTGTTCTTATCGGCGTTTTCTCCTTCAAACGCGATAGTCAGTTCGGAAGGTGTCATGTCCCACGTAACGCTGAAATCTTTGCCCGGTTCCATGTATACGGGACTTTGTTTCCATTTATATTGTAACATTCCGTATTGCGCTTCTGTCACAGGCAGTGTTACCGATGTTTTGCCTTCCGCATCCAGCGCAAGAACGGTGTCCGCATTTGCAAGATAAACGGATACCGAATCCAACGTTTTATCTTTTACGGTGATATGGATGGTTGCTTTTTTTTGAAAAGCCGCAAACATCATAAGCCCCAACAGGGCGAAAGTTAGTTTCTTCATAAATTGTGATGTTAGTTTATTTATTCATTTAAGAGACTGTCTATCAGTTTTATTTTCTCTTCATTTGTAGCAGTGATATTGTTGTAGCGTACTCGGCCTTGTTTATCGATGAGAGTTACATGCGGGATAGCAAGCACTCCGTAGTCCACATTCATGACATCTTCTTCGCTGAAAGCGATTCGCCAGTTGATACCCATACTTTTCATATAAGCAGGTACCAGACCTATTTCTTTTTCAGGATTGTGAGCCGTGTTGACAGTAGTTTTATTGGGAATATCCACAAAATATCCTTGAATGGAAGTGACTCCGATAATAGCTACCGGACTGTTTTTGTAATGATTTTGCAGTTCTGCGATTTCCGGGAAAGAAGCTACACAAGGAGCGCATTTAGTAGCCCAGAAATCGAGCATTACCACTTTACCTTTGAAATCGTCTAACGATTTCTCATTTCCGTTGCTAATCCAGCGGAAGTGAAGTTCCGGAGCTTTGTTACCGATTAATGTCCCTGTTGCAAAAGCGCTTTGCAGATAGGCAATCTGATTCCCCGCCCGTTTCTTTTGTGAAGGAGAAGTCGTTTGCTGAACCAACTCTTGGTATAGTTTAAGCACTTGTTTACGAATATCTTCTTTATCGGCGAGGGGCAGCTGTTCGCTGGAAAATCCTGTATTGAATACTTTAACGGTTTGCTCTATGGCATTGGCAGGAAGAGGATAAGTGAGTAGTGCTTTTATGTGCGGCACTATTCCGAACTCCAACCACTTGTCGCCTTTTATTTCTGCGGCGCCGTCTACCAATTCTGCAGCAGCATCAGGTTTAGTCTCCATCCACTCTGCTAAATCCTTCCGACTGATTAGATTTTTGTAAGCGTTGATCTTCTCATCGGATATGGAAAGACTATTTTCCGGAAGATACTTCCAATAGTAATAGGCAAAAGTGGTACTTTCATCTTTCTTGTTCTTTAGAACCGGAGCCAACCATTCGCGTAGCTGGGTAGCAAGAGTACCGCCTCCGGTAGCAAATAATAAATCTATTTGTTCTGGCGATATTTTCTGGAGGTCATAATTGGCTTCCGATTCTTTCGCCATCTTCCAGAAGGTTTCTTCTTCTGCCTTTGTATCATTCAATTCCCGGGCAGCGAATCCCACATTACGACACAAGTCTTTCAACTGTTCGTCCGTAGGTCCTGACTTTCCGCAAGAAATGAATACTATGGAAAGTAAAAGGCAATACCATAGATGTTTCATAAATTCTGTTTTTTAGGTTTGGTTTATCGTAGAATGTGCCAAAAGTAATATATGAATGTATCACTTCTGGCACACTCTTTATTAAATATGAGATGAATTATTTATTGCTGTTGTTGTGGATAGATGAACATAAAACTCCATTCTTTTCCATCTTTACGAGTGACAGTGGCGGTGCTTGTCGGGTATTGATCCCATAATATACCTGTTACCCAACCTCCTGTCCACTTATTTCCATAGCTCTTGAACAAATACTGGCTGTAGAAAAGTTGCAAAGGAATGCCTGAAACGTCTCCAGGAATAATAACCGGAAGTTCTGCAATATAATATGGGTTGAAAAGTTCGGTTCCATCGAATCCGAATTTAGTTCCGGACATGTCCTCATCCAGACAATCGACTCTTGTACGCAATCCATTAGCTTCTGCATATTGAGCAGTATATTCTTTGCCGTTGCATGTGTAGCTTGCAATCGTACCGTTCTCATAAATTATGTTTGTTGCGTAAGCTTGGCCGTTACAAGTAACACCCGTCAGTTCTTCGAATTCATTATATGTAAACTTATATAGTTTTTGGCTTATTTCTCCCTTATCTGTATCTAAGGTTTCGTCTATTTCTGTTACCAGTTTCTTGTTTTCATCATAAGTAAAGTTCCAATATTTGCGCATGCCTTCTACTATGGGCTCTCCTGTGATTGGGTCGTTTTCTCCTTCAAATGTAAAAGTTAAGTAATTGATAGTTTTATCTTCCTTTCTTTTTATATCAAAAGCATACTGCCGGTTATTTATCCAGAAACCCTCAATATTTGACATATCCACTTTTACCGCATCATTATTTCCTGTTGCAGCTACAGTTGTACTTCCTTTTTCAAAGACTTCAACCTTCACCGGATTCTTTCCGTTTTCCAGTCCGGTTAAATCTACACTTTCCATAATTTTTTTGGCTGTTGATTTGGTAGAAAGGTCGATGGTTTTAATGGATGCACCGTTGAGATAAACGATGGCCTTTTCCAATTCCTTTAATCCGCGTCCTATGGTAATATTCATGGTTGCTTCATTGGCAATGGTAGATACATTACTCAGTGCTACATACAATTGTGGTACATATACATTCAATGAATAGGGTTGCGTGTTGCTAGTTACTTTTCCATCATTAGCGGTTGCTGTAACGGTTAAAAGTAAAACTTTTGTTTCCGGGCAGTTACTTAAATCTAACGTCACGCTACTTACGCTGTTAGGATTCGTGAAAGATGTTTGGTTCAACCAGGTTGTTCCTTCGGAATCTTTTACAACGATAGATGCCAGTCCGGCTTCGGAAGTGATGTTAACAGGCAATTCGAATGTCAAGGCATCTGATAGGTTTATTTCTCCGGTAGTAGTTGATCCCATCGTGATTGTCGGGGGATTGTAGTCCGGATCATCATCTGATGAACATGCTGTGAAGGTGGTCGTCAAGGCTGCTGCAAAGAGGCAGGCAAGCCAGTAATTTACTTTTTTCATGTTTCTCTAATTTTAAAATTGAATACTATATAAAATTCTCTTTTGTTTTTATTTTAAGAAGTCCGCAATCAGCGGATTGATTTGCTCTACTTGCACTCCCATATTCTTAAGTCCTAAAGCTACCAGTCGCATTTTATTCTCCATCAATTCGTAATGTTGAATCTTGTCGTGCATAGCTTGATCCATCAGAATCAGGTTTTTGGTATAGGCTATCAAGTCGTTTTCGGATGTTCCGAAGTAGGTATCTGATTCATTATCGGGACGGAAGAATCCTTTTTCATAAAAGAATTCGTCGGAGAGATCTTTAGCCTGCGTACGGTTGCTGTCCATCAAACTGTTGTATAATGTGGATGAATAGCTGTAAAAGACTTTATCGACAAAATAGTGAGTACGGGCATTGATTACATATCCGGCCAAATAGATAAAATGGAGTTGCTGGAGGTAGTCTTCCTTTTGCGCCTGTGTCAGTCCGGAAAGAGTCGCTCGGTCCAGTCTGGCAAAGGTTACACTGTTCATGTTGGCTACGGCGCTATGGTAAGTCTGACCGTTGACAATGGAAACCCCTAGTGTTTCTCCATATATTTTACTGCACAAAAGTAATTTTCGCGGGAAATATTCCTTTATGATATGTTCGGTGTAACAATTTAGGAAGTTGTTCTTTAAGAAACTGATGGCATTGGGAACATCTTCTTTCTCTAATTTGGTAATAACGGCTTTCCGCCATGCCGAAGCTTCTTCAAATTGATAGGCAAAATCCAGCAGATTATCGAACTCATAAAGAATATAGGTTCCGTATTTTTGCTTGAAATCTACAATATCTGTGTTCGATTGGTCTATCAACATTTCCAGACGGTCTTTATCTGCCATAGAAGGAGTGGTGTCCTCACTATCGTTGCATGCGCCGGCAATCCAGCACAAACTTATTAATAAACAAATATATACATTCTTCATAAGGCTCGTTTGTTTAATCTACTTTTATCGCTATTTTTTCGATTCGTTTTCCATAAGTTTCTATAACCGTGTTGATAGTTGTTTCCGCTTCAGGCAATTCGAAAACATAATTAGGGTCGTTGGGTGCCAACAAATAGGTTTCGGTCCCTTGCAACACGCCGCTTCCGCCACCCGTTCCGGTGGAACGGAGCGTGAATTTATGGTTGATTTGTTTAGGGTACCAGGATGTTGTTCGTTTCAGGTCGAACCAACGATGACTTTCTCCGACAAATTCACGGCGGCGTTCATCCAATACAAATTTGCGTACTTCGCCGCTTTCTGAGGGAAAACTGACTTTACTGATATCTTTTACCCGGTGTTCGAGCAGTTCGCGTACATCGGCCAAGGCTTCCTTATTCATTCCTTTGGCTGCATAGGCTTCGGCTCTATTCAAATAAGCTTCCGACAGACGATAACTATAAGCACCGAGGGATGTATATTGTGAATGCCATTTGGCCGGCACGTCTTTTCCTTCGGTGGTCGATACTATGTAAAGTGATTTCCGACAATCTCCTTCCCAATAGCTGTTTAGCAACTCATTGGAAACGCCATATGCTACGGTTTCTATACCGTCTTCTCCCTCACCTGCATATATTTTAGGAATATCATTCTTCCATGTAGGGTTCCCATCGTCTTTTTCAACAATTAAAGCGAAACAATTGCCATAGGTGTGGAATATTTCCGGATTGTTAGTTGTTACAAAAGGAGTATTTGAATAAGAAGCCAGGTTCCAAAGTCCAGCGGGACAACTGTTAATCAGCGTTGTAGTAAGACTGATAACCTTATCCCATTCCCCTTTATAAAGATACATGCGTGATAATAATAACTGGGCCGCTTTTGTATTGGGGTGCCAAAGGCTCATTGTTTCTGTACTTTGCTCGAAATAGTCGATAGCCTTTTGCAAGTCGCTTTCTATTTGTGTATATACTTGGCCGATGTTGTTCCGAGTGTAAGTGTTCTTTACTCCGGTATCGAGACGAATAGGAACACCCATCGTAGTAGATGCAGTGGCCTCTTCATAGTTCGGAGCGTACAGGCAAATCAATTCAAGGTAAGCCCGTGCACGCAGGAAGCTGGCTTCGCCGAGCAAATAATCGCGTTTACTCTCCGTTCCTTGTGCATCGGCAATATGCTCCAGTACATAGTTGGCTATCAGAATGTCATTGTATAGATTACCCCACCACGGATTTGTTTGGGACGTTTTTTCTCCGGCGCCGTCGAATTCTACATTTCTTTGCCAGGTATAGAGACTCTTAAAAGCATTCTTGGCAATAGTAGCGGCACGCTCATTTTCTTCAATGTCGTCAGTCATTAAATCTGATGTATAATTGAAATTTACTTTCATGAATGCCTCCTGATGCATCATCGCTTCGTAATGTTCGGTGGTGCGGGGAATAAGCTGGTCTTTATCTTCTTCCTTTAAGAAGTCGCTGCATCCGTAGCATAGCCATGCACAGAAAGCCATTAGGAAATATGCGGTTCTTTTCATTTTTGTATAAGTTCGTTTAGCGGTTTAGAAGTTGACATTAATACTAAAGTTATAAGTCGGGAGTACCGGCATACCTATAGAGGATACCTGGTCGGGGTCTTGTCCTTTCAATTTCTTGTCGAAAGCGAAAACAGCTAAGTTTTGTGCTTGTAAATCCAGACGGAGGCTGTTCAGGCCCAGTCGTTTTACCCATTGCGAAGGAACATCGTAACCCAGCGTAAGAGAACGTAAACGAATATGGTCGCCTTTTACTACGCGTTCGTCGGAATTGTCATACATAAACCACCCTGTGTAATTGGTTGGAGCCGCAATACCATAATATTCGTAATCTATCATGGTATATTTGTATTCTTCGCTTGCTGAAGGCGGAGTCTTCGGATAAGGTGTTTCTAATGTAATGTTGCTTAGAACCGGTATGGTGGTAAAGGCTTCATCACCCGTTTTACGCCAACGACGGACGAATGCGTTGTTCATATTGTCTTGCGGCATGGGCAGGGCTGGATTTCCGTCTTGGTATAGTGCCAATAACCGTTGTTTATATCCTAATTTATAACTGAATTCCGCACGGAAACTGAATTGTTTCCAAGCAACTTCCGTAGAGAAACTTCCGTAAGAAGTAGGGGTTCGGGTACCTGAGTAAGCAAAAACCCGGTTTAAGAATTCTTCCTGACTGAGTTTGGAAGGATTCCCTGTAAGGTTTTTGAAACGGGGTAAGCCGTATTTGTCCAATCCGTCAAATTGATAGGAGAAGAATCCATCGATGGAACTTCCTTCGTGAACAACGCTTCCCTGTAAATAGTCGGTGTATGAGTTGGCTGTGGCGCTACCTTGTTTTATCCGGTTTTTATTCCACGACCAGGTAAGTGATGTGCGCCATTTGAAATCTTTTGTATTGATGTTTACCGTAGCGAGGCTCACTTCTAAACCTTGGTTCGTTGCCGTTCCGTCGTTATACATCATACTGCTGGTTCCGTTAACTAAAGAAGCTGCACGCATGGAAATTAAATCGGTAGATTTGCTGTAGTAAGCGTCGATACCGCCGGTAATGCGTCCACGGTATAAAGAGTACTCCAAACCAAGGTTGAAAGTGGAGGTTTTTTCCCATTTCAAGTTAGAGTTAGGATAACCGTTGCTCGGAATGGTAGAGCCTAATTCGCCCGAAACATTATTCTTCTTGGGTGTGGAAATAATCAGGTACGGTGTAGCATTCGGCACACTTCCCCTATAACCGTATGATCCGCGTAAAGCAAGCATATCTACTACATCCGGATTTGCAAATGAAAATTCGTTTAGATTAACACGTCCCGAAACAGACCATACCGGATTGAACTTCTCCGATTCATACTGTCCGAAACGGTTGGAACCATCGTTACGGATGTTGAAGTTTACGGAAAAATAGTTTTTATAGGTATAGGTCGAAGTCAGATAAAAAGACAGTTTGTTGTCCTTGCGGTCGGTAATGGTAGGAAATGCCTTGGCGCTAACGCTGGACATGAACCATTCCCTCAGATACCAATAGTAATTTTGAGCTATTTCTGGAGTTCCTGCCCAGATGGGGATAAACGACTCTCCTTGTTCCGGAGCATATCCCGGAATAGTACCGCTGTTTTGTCCGCGATATTGTACGGACGACATTTCATGTCCTAAATCGATATTGAAATGGTGCTTCTCTGCCAAATCGAAACTATAATTCAATTGGTTACGCCACATATAAGAATATTGGTTGGTAGAGCTGTTCGACCAGATACCGCCATCGATAATGCGGGAGATGGTGTTAAAGTCTGTACGTGGAGGTTCGGCACCGTAATCATATCCGCGTAATTTGGCAATGTAGAAACTTTTCTCACCCATCCAGTCCTCCGTGAGGTTTGTGGTAGTGGTAAGTCCTACTGTAGCGGTATAACGCAGGTTGGGAATAATTTCCCAGTTGAAAGCGGTAGTCAGATTCAAACTTTTGTTTTTTACATCATTTCCTCCGTTCTCAAATTCATTTAAAATGTTGTATTTAGCATAAATATTCTCATGAGTCGTTTGGTCGCTATTAATCAGTTTCTGAACATAATGCAGCGAACCGTCATCGTTACGTATAGGAAAAATACGGCTGGTGTAATAAGCTTCATTAAAAGCAGAATAATTGTTTGGGTTATAATGGGCATCTTGTACCGATCCGCTTAAGCGTACATCCACCATAATGTTTTCACGCAGATGAGTGGAAAGGTTCATACGTGCGGTAAGACGTCGCAAGTCAGCTCCTCGTTCCGAACCGTTGTCATCGTTGAAACCTACCGAGAAATAATAGCGTGTACCATTGTTGCCACCCGACAGGCTGACGCTGTGTGTCTGGCTGAAAGCTGTGCGGTAGAGGGCGCCAAACCAGTCTGTATTCATCGACTCCATATTGGAAACCTGTTGTTGGAACTCGTTGAAAGTAATCTTCTTGTCCCAATAATCCATCATAGCTCCTTCGTAGCCGTATCTTTCGGGCATACTTTGAAAGAAAAGTCCGCGATCCATGATTTCACGGGATACATCGATTCGTTCTTTGGAAGTCATCAATTCAAAATCACTATATCGCGGGCGCCGTTGTACTTGTGCGTTGAAACTATAGTTGACGCTAGTCTTTCCTACTTTTCCGCTTTTGGTAGTTACCACAATCACACCATTGGCGGCGCGTGTTCCGTAAATAGCTGTAGCCGAAGCATCTTTCAGCACATCGATTCGCTCTATATCTTGCGGATTGAGTCCGGTGATGGCGTTACCAATCAGGTTGATATTATCCCAGCTATTGATTTCATCAGCACTTAACGGAACCGGATTCTCATATATAATACCGTCGATTACCCAAAGAGGCTCACGTGAGCCGGTAAAGGTACTGCTTCCGCGCAAACGCATTTTGGTAGCAGCTCCAGGAGTAGTGGTAGTAGTCATGGTTAACAGACCGGGTATCTTTCCTTCCAGCATTTGGTCAACCGTAAGGGCTCCCTGAAAATTGAGGTCCTTGTCCGTTAATGAACTGATAGCGCTGGTTAACTTTCGTTTATCTATAGTTTGGTAGCCGGTAACTACCAATTCTTCCATTGCCAGGCAGTCTTCACAAAGTTGGAAAATATATTCGGTTTTGTCTTTGCGTATGTTTTGTTTAGCCACTTCGTATCCGATAAACGAAATGACGATTGTTCTTTCGTTTCCGCCACATTCGATTTTGAAAACGCCATCGGTATCGGTTACAGTGTAAGTCTGAGAACCATCGGCACATTTTACGGCTACGGTAGCTCCAATCATAGGTTCCCCTTTTTCATCGAGCACTTTTCCGGTAAGTCGTTTGGGAGTTTGAGGCTCTTTGCTCTTACGAATAACCACCGTACCGTCTTTTATTCCATACGTGAAATGCCGTGGTTCAAGCACACGTTTCAGCACGGTAGACCAAGCTTCGTTGGTAGCTTTTACCGATACATTCTCTACACCTTTAAATGCTTGTGCATTATACAGGAAATTTATTCCAGTTTGCTTCTTTATTTCTTCCAAGCAGGTTTCAATAGGAACATTTCTCATTTCCAATGTTACCTTTTTATCGGTAGACTGTGCTTTAGCGGATATGCCTATCAGAATAAAAAGGACACCAAAGAATAATCGTAACTCTCTCATTTTTTGTCAGCTTTGTTAAGTTTTTCCGTTTTGATTTATTTGGTTAATAATCTCTTCTCTCTTTTTCTTTATGTTATCAAAGAATGATTTGTAGCGGCTCTTTTGTTATTATTATGCTTGAAATGCTAAAAAGGGTGACAAAGCTGAAGCCTTTTTTTAACTTCGCTCAATATTTTGTTTGATTCCTTATTAATTAAAGAGTAGAAGAAATCAGTTTCTTGAAACCGACAGATTATAAATAAGGCTGTCTCTTTTTGTTTTGAGGCAGCCTTATTAAAAAATATCCGGAGTTATATAAGTCCTTATGTGTGGTGGAATGATATTATTCTCCTTTAAATATATGCACCTTGCGATTGCTTATTTTGTAACTTAAGTCGCCTGTCATTTCGAATGCATCAAGGAATGAATTGATATTCTCATAACGTTTCACGGTGCCTGTATAAGTAAGTTGGCTCAAAGAAGGGTCCTCAAAAATTATTTCGATGTCGTACCAGCGTTTTAATATAGACATGATATTTTCCAATGTTTCTTCATGGAACGAGAAAATACCATGAACCCATCCGGTATAATCTTCAACATGTACGGTGCGCTTCTCTATTTTGTTTAATTGGAGTATACCTTGTTCTCCCGGTTCTAGTTCCTGAGATTCGTCCATAGGAGTGGATACACGTACTTTTCCTCGTACTAAAGTAGTGTAACAGGCATCGTTTTCGCTGTATGCGTTTACATTGAACGCTGTGCCTAATACAGTGATATCGCCATATTGGGTACGTACGATAAAGGGGTGTTCCTTATCTTGTTTAACTTCGAAGAAGCCTTCTCCCTCCAATATAACCATACGGCGTTTTCCTTTGAACCGTATCGGGTAAATCAGTTTTGAGTCGGAATTCAGACGTACTGTTGTGCCATCGGAGAGAACCACCGTATTTTCTCCTCCTCTCGGGATAACGAACTTATTGTATTCTGAAGTTTCGGTTTCTTCTTCTGCCTGTTGATTTACGGGCTGCTGTTTAGCCGGTGTATAAGAAAGAACTCCTTGTTTGTAATCGACTTGAATATCACCTTCTATAATACTGACTTCTTGTTTTTCTATACCTATTTTTCTGCCGTCGGTCAGTTCCAGCATTCCTTTTTGTACTCCCGGGGCAAGGATAATAGGTGCTTTTTTTGATTCGGATTGTAATATCTCGAATGTACATATACCCGTTATAATTAAGATGACCGCAGCGGCAGAATACCACCATCGGTATAAGTTTCGTCGGCAACATTTGGCGGTAGCAGATGTTTTTTGTGTTTTTCGTATGAAATGACGATAAGCTTCCTTACTTGAAAATCGGATTTGATTCTGAAATGCTTTTTCCAAGCCTCCTTTTTTATATAATTCTTCTATGTTTTCTTTTAAGGCGGGATGTTGTGAAAGTAACTGTTCGGCTTTCAGTTCTTCTTCTTCTGTGATGTTTTCGGTAAGTTGTTTTTTCAACAATTCCGCGTTTTCATATATATTGAATGAATGTTTCATAATGTTTTTTATAATATTCTCATTATTATTATATTCGAAACCGTAAAAAGGGTGACAAAGAAGAAATATTTTTTTAATTTTAGCACGAATATGTTAAGTTTCGATTCTTTTTTCCCTTCTTATTTAAATAAATTTTCGCTCCACGGTGAAATAAACAACAATATCCAATAAACTGAATCTCCTAATTTGTTACGTAGGAATTTGAAACTTCTGCTACGTTGTGTTTTTACAGTATTAATACTTATTCCGAGCCTTTCGGCAATTTCTTCCCACGAATATCCTTCTATACGTAGCAGGATAATGCGCCGTTGTTCAGCAGGTAATTCTTCTATTTCCATATAGAGTTGTCGGATGATTTCTTCTTTTACGGCTAAGGCATATAGAATTTCTTCTTCATCTTCTTCTTCATTCTTTTGCCGAAGGGTATCCAAAATGGTGTCATGTATCTGATTATTCCGAATATAAAGCAAAGCATTGTTATAACAGGCTCGATATAG
>ENA-OPAR01000659-OPAR01000659.1-human-gut-metagenome-genome-assembly--contig:-NODE-659-length-15263-cov-2.688716_pt1 | contig 15263 bp, 9 predicted proteins | sample MGYA00241061_ERZ501438 | MGnify/ENA primary metagenome ERZ501438 (study PRJEB25962, sample SAMEA2042580) | human gut metagenome | biome: human gut; feature: human-associated habitat; material: faeces...
TCGCGTATGAGGAAGCGGTAGATTGTCGGAGGTGCACAGAATGAAGTGACCTTATACTCCTCAATCTTATGGAGAATATCGGCAGGAGTGAACTTCTCGTGGTCGTAGACAAACACAGCGGCACCTACAATCCACTGTCCGTAGAGCTTGCCCCACACAGCCTTGCCCCATCCTGTATCAGCCACAGTAAGATGAAGACTGTCTTTTGTCAGGTTGTGCCAGAAAGCGGCTGTAGACAGATGTCCGAGCGCATAAGTATAGTCGTGGATAACCATCTTCGGTTCGCCACTCGTACCGCTGGTGAAATACATGATGGAATAGTCTTCCGACTTGTTTACGAAAGCTGGACGCTCGAATGCAGGAGCCTTCTCCACTCCAGCCTCGAAATCTTCCCATCCTTCCGGAACCTCAGGACCGATGCTGATTTTCAGCTTAAGCGAAGGACAATCAGGAGCTGCACCTTCCACGTGTTTGAGTATTTCATCGTCGCCAACACACACGATGGCCTTTATGTCAGCAGCCTTGCATCGGTAAACGATGTCGTGAGCTGTAAGCAGGAATGTTGCAGGAATAGCAATAGCACCAATCTTGTGAAGGGCCAGAATGGTTGTCCAGAACTGGTAGCGTCGTTTCAGGATAAGCATCACCATGTCGTTCTTGCCTATGCCGAGCGATGTCAGGTATGCTGCCACCTTGTCGCTCTCCCGCTTCATGTCGGCAAATGTGAATCTGCGGCATTCACCCTTGTCGTTTGTCCAAAGAAGAGCAAGCCTGTCCGGCTCCTCCTGAGCCCATGCGTCCATGACATCATAGGCGAAATTGAAGTTTTCAGGCACAACATATTCCAGATGCTCTCTGTAGTCGTCCATCGACGTGAATGATGCCTGCTTTAAAAATCTTTCCAACATATATTTTCTTGTTTTTTTATAATCCATTTCCGCTCTCACGGAGATTGCACACTATAATTTTTTTCACATGTTCCAATACCCAAAAGTATAAAAAAAACGCATCCCGACACAAATAAAAAAAGCATAATTATTAGCGGTTTACACACATTTTTTTCATTTGTGCACGATTTTGGCAAAAAAAATGCACACCGAAAAAAACGGTGTGCATCGATGCAAAAAAACATATTCACGGCGTCCTATCCGACTACCTATGTCAAGTATTATTTCAGTCCTGCTTTCAGCGAACGGATGACTGCCGAGTTGAAACCGGAATGGTCAAGTTCGTTGAGTCCTTTGATTGTAACGCCTCCAGGAGTTGTAACCCTGTCGATAGCGGCCTCTGGATGCAGACCGGTATTCTCCAGCAATGCAACGGCACCTTTCATCGTCTGCATGGCGATAGCCTGAGCTTCGGCAGGACGGAAGCCCATTTCAACACCGCCTTCCATCTGTGCACGTATATATCTCATCACATAAGCTATACCGCAGGAAGCCATCATCATGCCCGGTGCAATGTTCTTTTCAGGACACATGCTCACGCGACCGACAAGTCCGAACAGCCATTCCACATCATGCTTAGACCTATCCGATGCACCAGCACCTGCAGCGGCAAATGTCATACTCTCGCCGAAATCGGCGGCAATGTTCGGTATAACATAGAATACTGCCGGCGTCTTGCCCTCATATTCCAGCATGGATTCGAGTTTTTCAGTACCTATGCCTGCGGCAACAGACACCAAAATCTGCTTTCCGGCATCAACAACCGGTTTTATCTCATCAACGACAGTTTCCACCAGCCAAGGTTTTACAGCCAAGACCACGACATCGGCACCGCGCACAGCACTTGCATTGTCCAGCGATGCACCAATGCCCGGCATCTCGTTTCTGTACTTATCGAGCGTAGCCTCACGAGAAGCCGTAACAGTCATATCTTCTACTTTTATTTCACCGCTTCTTATCCATCCGCGCACGAGCGCACCGCCCATACTGCCGGCACCGACAACACATATTTTCATATCATCCGTCCTCTTTTGTTCTATATAAATTTATCTACTTGTTTGCCTGCATAAACAGAATTTCTTATCGGGGAGCATCTCAGAGATACTTTTCCCAGAAGTACATCTTATGGTCACCGTCGCCATAGCCCTCGCTCTTATACGAACGCTGTGCAGGAACGTTGTCTTCCCTGACCTCAAGCGTAATCTTGCTGCATCCGTTGTCGCATGCAATCTCTGTCATCTTGCCCATCATGCGTCGGCTCAATCCGCGTCCGCGGTACTCTCTGTCCACATAAACATCGTGTATACTCAAAAATGGTTTTGCCTTGAACGTCGAGAAATTGAAAAAGCCGTTGATAAGTCCCACCGTTCGTCCATCACACGTCAGCATCAGCGTAACGCTCGACGGATGCGACGCCATGCCCTCCAACAGACGTTTCTGCCCCTCTTCGTCCAAAGGTTCCGCATCGCCCATCGGATCGCACATATATTCATTAAGCAGACGACAGAAAGCCTCTCTGTCGGCTTCCTCGTCAAAACGACAGAGGTGGAAGTCCTCCTCCTCTCTGAAAACAATGCCTTGTTTCATACTACATCAATTTTGGATTTTTCGGGTAAAAATACGAAAAACCACGCATTCGCGCCCTACAAACCTTCAACCTTTTCATCCAAGCGAGCCCTCATCTGAAAAATTGCGAGCGCCCGCAATCATTTTTCCGAGCGCTCATAATTTTGTCCGCGAGCCCTCGCAGACATCAAGATTCGCCCTCATACAAAAAAGCAGACATATCATTTTAAACCATTCTTGTTCAGCGCAGTCATAACCGACAATAATGTTTTTAACACATATAATTGCATAAAAAAATCATTTTTACTAAATTTGGGAAAACCAAAAATCAATATGATATGAACAGAAAGCACACACCAGAAATAAGAACGTTTCGTAATACACTCAAACAGTTATGTACATATACAATCCTCGCGGCTTCAATTACGGCCTGCACATCCAGAGCTTACAAAGTTGCCGACGACGACCGCTTCCTCATTCAGGGCACACAGATGGAAAATGTAGGCGAAAGCGGTGTAACAAATGTGCTTGAACTGAAGGATTTCAAATCCATAAACTGCTACTCCACCGGAAACATTGAGTTCATACAGAGTCCAGACTACAGCGTGAGACTTTCCGGTCCTGAATCATTCGTACGAAACACTGCGTGCTACGTAAAGAACGGTGTACTCCACATCCACAACAAGCGCAATGTAAAGGTAGAAGGCGCCGGTGCCGGACATCTAATCATAAAAATAAGCGCACCGAGTCTACGCCACGTAAAACTCTCAGGCACATCGCGTTTCTTCTCCGAAAAACTTGATTTGTCGGCATTCGATCTGACAGTTTCCGGAGTAGCACGCTTCAGATGCCACGACATAAAATGTACAGACCTCACTGTTATCGGCGAAGAGGCCTCACGCATGCGCATAGGTGCAATCGATGCAGAGGATGCATCATTCACCATATCAGGTGCATCAAGATGCGGAATAGGCATCAATGCACGCAAGCTTGACATAAAAGCCAGCGATGCAACCAGAAGCCACTTCTCGGCACAAACAAAAACTCTCACAGCAGACAACAGCGGAGCAGCATCAATGAACCTGCAGTTCAAGTGCGAAAAAGCCAAAATCAACGGTTCAGGAGCATCACGTACAGAGATGGACATAAATTGCAGCGACCTTCTTGTGCACAACAGCGGTACGGCATCAATAAACATTGCCGGACGCGCTATTAAGCAGGACATCAAATCAACTGGAAAAGCTGTTATAAATACCGAAAAACTGCGTTTCGAGTAATCATAGACATATGGGCATCTGCGACCGGAAAACAAATACAACAAACTGACATTCTGCGGACATACTTGCACATACTTAAGCAAGAATGTCCGCATTTTTTATGTCCAGCAACAACCAGAACCGATAAAAATGCAGAAAAAAACATATATGCAGCATAATTTAACTACATATATTAGTTTCCAAACTATTAATTGCAGTTATTTGTAGATACAATATCTTAAAAGCAATATGAATATGGAAAGCAAAACGAAAAGACTCACTGCAAAGGAAGAGGAAGTCATGGGATTCTTCTGGACAAACGGGCCTATGTTTGTAAAACAGATTGTGGAGATGTACGACGAACCACGCCCCCACTTCAACACCATATCGACAATTGTGCGCGGACTTGAAGAGAAGGGATACCTCACACACAAGACTTACGGAAACACATACGAGTACAGCGCTGTGGTATCGGAGAAGGAATATAAGCGCGGAAGACTGAGGAGCGTCGTCGACAAATATTTCGGCAATTCGTTCATGGGAGCCGTCTCGGCATTCGTGGAGGAAGAGGACATATCTGTCGACGAGCTGAAGGAACTCATCCGAAAGGTTGAGGAAGGAAAATAAGTCTAACCTTTTAAAACCGGAGTTTTCATGGAAATCACAATCTTGCTATATATGATTAAGGCGTGCCTGTGCTCGGCCATATTCGCTGCTGTATACGGACTTCTGCTAAGAAAGGAAACTTTCCATCGTCTCAACCGCACGATACTGCTTGCTTCCATCGCGGCTTCGCTTATACTGCCGGCCGTAAACTGGAACTCGGCGGGAATAAGCAGTCCTGCGCTGGGAAGGGAACGGACACAGGTAGTGACGACCGTGCTCAACAATATTGTCGTAACTCCGGACTCTGAAAATGTACGTTCTGCTGAGGGCCTTTCTACGGCTGAGCTGTTGATGGCACTGTACCTTGCAGGCGTTTTCTTCATGTTTGCAAAAAACGGGGCCGTTGCCGTATACATAGGCAAGACCATGAGGAAAAGCCGGAAAATGATTTCTCCGCAGGGAAGACACATGTACGTAAGCAGAAAGAAAACGCCTTCGTTCTGCTGGATGGGAAGGATTGTGGTTTCGGAGGACGACGTTGCACAGGACTGCGGAGGATATATTGTCAGGCATGAAGAGGCTCATGCCTCGCTCGGTCACAGCATAGACCTCACATTGGCTGAGATTTTCACCGGTGTGCTATGGTTCTGGCCTTCGGCGTGGATGCTGAAAAGATACCTCAAAGAGGTGCATGAATACGAGGCAGACAGACGGGTGCTGGAAACCGACGGATGCAGCGCCAGGACGTACCAGATGCTTATGATTAAAAAAGTGGCAGGGCCGAGGCTCTACAATGCGGCCAGCTGCTTCAATTATAATTCACTAAAAAAACGTATTACTATGATGAACAAAAAGGATTCAGGACGATGGGCATTGGCAAAAAGCCTGTGCCTCATCCCGGCTGTAGGCGCAGCTATATGTCTTGCGGCCTGCGTTGGAAACGGAGAAAACAAAAGTGCGGAAAACAATGCTGAAGTAAAGGACACGGCAACTGTGGACAACAGCAAAGCAGAAACAAAGGATGTAAAGTTTAATTCAAAAGTAGCAGCTCGCAATTCTGAAACAGACACCGTTATGGACAAATGTGAAGTAATGCCGAAATTTCCAGGAGGAGAAAGCGGTATGATGAAATTTCTGACTGAAAATGTCAAATATCCTAAAGAAGCTTTGGACAAAGGCATAACAGGAAGAGTTCTTGTGGAATTCGTTGTTGAACGAGACGGAAGCATAAACGATGTGAAAATTATGAAAAGCGTTGACCCTATACTCGACAACGAGGCCATACGCATAGTTAAGGCAATGCCTAAATGGGAGCCTGGAACTATGAATGGAAAGGCCGTAAGGGTCAAGCATACATTGCCTGTAACGTTTAGACTCAACTAAGAAACACGCTAAATAGGTATGACAAAATAGGACTTATCGTTGGAATATTAAAAAATCGACGTGTAAAAGCTATAATTTGACCGAAACTCTTTCAAGCGAAGTCAAAGTAGAATAAAATACGTGACTGTCAAACGTCGCCTGCACCGCGGATTTTGCTCATGAAACAAAATTTGCTATCTTTGTAGTCAGTGAAATGTGTGCATTCACCTGAACAAGCACATTTCGCTGACTTTTTCCGTTTCAAAAACAAGGTATAATAAATCAGAACAGATATGAGCGACGAGAGCAGAGAGGACGGCATGGACGAAAGAACAGATGAGACTGCGGGCATGGCGGACAACGACGGTTTTGCCGATGAAGCAACAGGTACCGACGAGGAGAACCAGGCTACAGGCGAAGCTGAAGGCGGTGCACCGCACAGCGACTACAATCCGGAAGTAATGAAGGACGGCATCACGCACCATCTGAGCGGGATGTACCAAAACTGGTTTCTCGACTATGCCAGCTATGTAATCCTCGAACGTGCGGTGCCGAACATCATTGACGGACTCAAACCAGTGCAGAGACGTATTCTGCACTCAATGAAGAGGATGGACGACGGACGCTACAACAAGGTAGCCAACATCGTGGGACACACGATGCAGTTTCATCCGCACGGAGATGCGTCAATAGGCGACGCCCTAGTTCAGCTGGGACAAAAGAATCTGCTCATCGACTGCCAGGGAAACTGGGGTAACATATTGACAGGCGACAGTGCCGCCGCTCCACGATATATCGAGGCAAGATTGTCAAAGTTTGCCATCGACACTGTGTTCAATCCCAAAACGACGGAGTGGAAACTGTCGTACGACGGACGCAACAAGGAACCTATCGCTCTGCCGGTGAAGTTTCCGCTTCTGCTAGCTCAGGGTGTTGAAGGTATAGCCGTAGGTCTGTCATCTAAAATTCTGCCTCACAACTTCAACGAGATATGCGATGCTGCAGTAAGTTACCTGCACAACGAACCATTCACGCTCTATCCGGACTTTCAGACTGGAGGTGCCGTTGATGTATCCAGATACAACGACGGCCAAAGAGGCGGCAGCGTGAAGGTCAGGGCAAAGATTGAGAAGATAGACAACAAAACACTGTGCATACGCGAAATACCATACGGCAAAACGGCGGCTACACTCATAGACTCAATTCTGAAAGCCATCGAAAAGGGCAAGATAAAGGCAAGAAAGGTAGACGACAACACTGCGGCCGAGGTGGAAATCATCATACAACTTACACCTGGCACATCGTCCGACAAAACCATCGACGCCCTGTATGCCTTCACGGATTGTGAGACAAGCATTTCACCTAACTGCTGCGTCATCGACGGACGCACTCCGAAATTCTTGACCGTAAGCGACGTGCTTCGCAAGTCTGTGGACAATACCAAGGATCTTATACGCAAGGAACTGGAAATAAGAAGGGGCGAGGTGATGGAATCACTGCACTTCGCTTCGCTGGAAAAGATTTTCATCGAGGAAAGAATATACAAGGGACGCGAATTCGAACAGGCGAAGGACATGGACGCAGCTTGCGAATATGTGGATGAACGTCTCACACCATTCTATCCGCAGTTTGTACGTGAGGTAACCAAGGACGACATACTCCGTCTGATGGAAATCAAGATGGCCCGTATACTCAAATTCAACAAAGACAAAGCCGACGAGCTGATTGCCAGAATGAAAGTCGAGATTGAAGAAATCGACCGCGATCTGGCAAACTTGGTAGAAGTTACTGCCGAGTGGTTCAAATATCTTAAAGAAAAATACGGAGCCGAATATCCTAGACGTACTGTCATACGCAACTTCGACACCATCGAAGCTGCAAAAGTGGCAGAAGCCAACGAAAAGCTCTACATAAACAGAGCAGAAGGCTTTGTGGGTACTGGTCTGAAGAAAGATGAATACGTATGCAACTGTTCGGATATCAATGATGTCATACTGTTCTACAAGGATGGAACCTACAAGGTTGTAAAGGTGAGCGACAAAGTATTTGTAGGCGAAACCGAAAGGAGTAAAAAAGAAAAGAAAAAAGCTGAAATCATACACGTGGCCGTGTTCAAACGAAACGACACACGTACGATATACAATGTTTGCTACCGCGACGGTGCAACGGGCATCACATACATAAAACGATTCAACGTTCCTTCTGTAACCCGCGACAAGGAATATGACTTGACAATGGGTACGCCAAAATCTAAAGTGACGTACTTCACTGCCAATGCAAACGGCGAGGCCGAAGTGATAAAGGTAACGCTCAAGCCTAAAGAAAAGCTGAAGAAACTTATTTTCGAAAAAGACTTCAGTGAGATTGCCATCAAAGGCAGAATATCGCGCGGCAACATACTGACAAAGAACGAAGTGTACAGAATTGGCCTGAAACAGCACGGAGGTTCAACTCTGGGCGGAAGAAAAGTATGGTTTGACCACGATGTGCACAGGCTCAACTATGATGAGCACGGTGAATTCCTAGGCGAATTCCAGAACAACGACCTGATTCTTGTCATTCTCGACAACGGAGAATTCTATACAACGAATTTCGATGTCAACAACCACTACGAGCACAATATCCTCAAGATAGAAAAATTCAAGGCTCACAAGGTGTGGACAGCCGTACTGTACGACGGGGAACAGGGAGGTAAACCTTACATAAAGAGGTTCATGTTCGAACCGTCTGCCAGAAAACAAAGCTATCTGAACGAGAATCCGGAAACGAAACTCATCTTGCTCACATGCACGGCTTATCCGCGTCTGGAAGTAAAACTCGGAGAACCAGATACCTTCAGAGGCCCGTTGGAAATTGATGCCGAGCAATTCATCGGAGTAAAGGGATTCAAGGCTAAAGGAAAGAGACTGACGCAATATGTTGTAGAATCTGTAGAGGAACTTGAACCTGTAAGATTCCCGGACCCAGAGGATAAGGAAGACGGAGACGATGAAGACAACGACAATATGCCGGAAGTTGTAGATCCAGACGAAGGCAAAAGCGAGTCGGACATCAGAGATGAACTTACAGGACAGATGAAACTGTTCTGACACTGCAAGAAATACGGATTGGGAACAACAGCATATACTCCCGAGCAATGATAAAATGCACAATGTACAAGGTCGCCATACTGTTGGCGACCTCAATCATTACCACGAATCTGCATGCAGCCGGCCATGAAGACCTCTGCACCGAAGAAAGCGACAGTACAGAAGAGAAAAATACTGTCATAAAGATGGATGAACCTGCATTCGACAACAGGTTCACCGCACATTCCATGCTTATAGGTGTAGGTTCGGCCAATGTTCTCGATACGTATCTGTCGCCTTACAATTATACAGGACCGGAAATACGCCTGCAGAGAGAAACGATGAGATTCACAAAGATGGCAAACAGACGTATTTCAGTGCAGACATTGCTTCAAGCCAACTGTTCGTATGTGGAAAACAGGTCACAAACGGCTCATGAGGTAGCAGGAGGACTAAGATATGCCATAGGATGGCACTACAATTTCAAGCCTGTACTGGGCGGTATAAGATTTCTTGCTGGTGCCATGGCCTCCGCTTACATAGGCGGTATATACAACACGCGCAACAGCAACAATCCGGCTCAAGGCAAGGCTGACATAATGATAGACTTGTCGGGCATGGCAATGTACAATCTGAAAATAAGAAAACACAACTATCTACTGCGATATCAGGTCAATATTCCTCTTGCCGGTGTTGCATTCTCCCCCAACTACGGACAATCGTATTATGAGCTTTTCTCGCTTGGTCACTACGACAAGAACGTGAAGTTTGTGTACCCAGTAAACATGCCGTCTATGAGACATCTGCTAACGGTTGATATTCCAATAAGTACGGCGACGTTGAGACTAGGCTACGCCGGCGACTTTCAGCAGGCAAAACTCAACGGTCTAAAATATCATTCATACTCAAACTGCTTCATGATAGGCTTCGTGAAATATTTCAACAGAAAGGACAGAAGGATGAAAGCCATGCCTTTCTGAAACGAAGATTAAACAAATAGATATTTAAACTCCATGATAGTAATATTTTTCAGAAAATGAGCATCACGAAAAACATAATATATGCTCTCACAACTGCTATAGGTCTGATGACAGCAGCATCGTGTATTGACGAAGAACCTTACGTGAATACTCCCGAAGGCAACTTCGAAGCATTGTGGAAGCTTATTGACGAAAGGTATTGCTTCTTCGAATACAAAGAGAAGAAGCTTGGAATCGACTGGGACAGCATACACGACGAGTACAAACGAAGAATTACGCCCAAAATGGATAATTATCAGCTCTTCGAGGTTTGTTGCGACATGTTGTCCGAGCTTAAGGACGGACATGTCAATCTGAGTGCCGCATTCGACATAGGAAGAGAATGGAGCTACTATGAACCTTATCCAGAAAATTTTGACCAGCAGATTCAACAGAACTATCTTGGAACAGATTATAAAATAGCTTCAGGACTTAAATACAAAATTCTTGACGACAACATCGGCTACGTATACTGCGAGAGCTTCAATGATGCCATAGGAGATGGAAACTTATCGTACATGCTTGACGCACTTTCAACATGTATCGGCCTGATTGTAGATATAAGGAACAACGGAGGAGGAAGAATATCTACCGCACATCAGTTGGCATCCCGATTCACCAATGAGAAAAAGCTTATAGGATATATGAGTCACAAGACAGGGAAAGGCCATTACGACTTGTCCGACCCTGAGCCCGTATATCTAGAACCTTCCGACGGAATCAGATGGCAGAAAAACGCTGTAGTATTGACAAACAGAAGGTGCTTCAGTGCTGCCAATGACTTCGTAAAGTGCATGAAAACCTGTCCCAATGTGACGATTTTGGGAGATTACACCGGTGGAGGCTCCGGTATGCCGTTCACTCAAGAGATTCCTTGCGGATGGAGTGTCAGGTACTCTGCTGTGATAATTTACGACAAAGATATGAACCACACCGAATTCGGCATAGAACCGGATATCAAAGCCGGAATGGAAGAAGAAGACATGCGAAAGGGAAAAGATACTATTATCGAAAAGGCAAGAGAGTTTCTGAAAGAAGAAGCTTCAAAAAACAACTGCCAAGATACTTCAGTCGTAAAAAGACAGTCTAAAACAAACTGTAATATATAAAAATGACACGAAAAACGACTTAAATGTAAAAAAACATACGCATCAAGTATGAATTTTAATAAATAATTTGCATCTTTGCAAATGTAAAATAGAAAACATTCTACACTGCGCCTGTGGCGAAATTGGTAGACGCGTCAGACTTAGGATCTGATGTCTAGCGATGTGCAGGTTCGAGTCCTGTCAGGCGCACGCTACAAAATGTTAAACTAAACATTTGAAAGGGACATAGGAAAATAATCCTGTGCCCCTTATTTCTTTTATACACCTAAGACAAAACGTGCCTGACCAATGATTATCGGCCAGGCACATTTTTATATTTCATGTTTTCAACATCATCAGCCCGTCACTGCTGTAACGCACTCAGAAACATTCAATCCTCAACTTCATCAGGAAGAACTGCATCTGCAGGGGTAAGTTTCACTCCGCCAAGCAAACCTGAAGGGACAGGAGTCCAATCTGCGTAAGAAGCAGGTTTATAGTTTAAATCGACAACGTTTATGTCTTTAAAACGACGCCATTCAACACCCTGACGATCCAGCATAGATATACGATTGGCTGGAAGATTTGTCACCTCTATTTCCACTGTGTTCTCACCATCACGCAGGTACTGTCCTACGCGCATTGTGTAAGGTACTGCAAAGAGTGTACCACATTCATGTCCGTTAATCCTTACACGTGCGGACTCGCGTACATCACCCAGATCAAGTACCCAATCGGCATATTTCTCAACATCAGATATATTAAATGTCTTAGTATAAAGTCCCGTTCCCATCAGCACACGGCAAACTGTATCTTCAAGTTCCGTCCATGAACGAAGAACGTCAAAAGAATATGTTTTGCCAGATGCATCAGGTGCACTCTCAACGAAACGCATTCTCCAATCATTGTTAAGGTCAATGCTTTCAGCCGAATTGAGTCTCAAACATTGCCAATCAGGAATAGTATCAGAAGGTTTATTTACAAACGTACGCAAGATTAAAGATTCGCCAGAACGAAGTTGCATGTAGACTTTCGTTTTTCCGTTCTCTTTCTTGAGCATTATACGTCCAATTTTACCATTCATAGGGTCATAAGCCACAACCTCCGATGCATCCACTCCCAATGGAATCCAACCGTCTATATCGCGTCCTTGAAGATTTGAAATGAAATAATGGTAACCGTTCGAGTTGGAACGACGTATGCACTGCATACCATACTCGCTGCGCATAAGCTCACGTTTAGCTGAAGCATAGCACAGCGCATCTTTATATGACGATGAACAGACAATATTTCCATTGCCGTATTCAGATACTGTCGTCGATGAGAAATCAACAGAAACATTCCGCATCAAAGACGCCGCAACGCTGTCCATACGTGCTTGACGAGACTGAAGCTGTGCATAACCAGGAACCGATGACGGCAATACATCCATGAAAATCACTGTTGCACCCTGACGTGCAAGCGCAAGCAAGTGTTCAAAGACCTTACAAGGCATAAACCTTACACCAGGTACAATTACAGCGCTGTATGAAGCTCCGCCAGAAGTACGCAACTTGCCTGAAGAGAAGGAAGTATTGAGAAGATACGAATCCGAGATGTAGTCAGCATCAAATCCGTTGTTTATAATACTTTTAACAGCGTTTATGAACTCTGGTGCACGAAGTGCCATTTTATGAATATCAAAAAGCACCTGTCGTCCCGGCTGTTCGTATATCATGTCATAATAAGGAAGATAAACAAGGAAATCATTGTCAGGCTTTCCCCATTGCAGAAAAGTCTGACAGCGCTCAATATATTTTGAGAAAGCAGGCATATCTCTCCAGATGCTGTTGTATGGACTCATGTCGGTACTTGCATAGAAATGCCATCCCGGCCACTGTGCATCTGATGGTGAATAACATGTACCATGAAAGACCACATGATTGACGCCCGAAACGAACATCAAATCAAGATCCGGCTTACACTGCGACAACGAGGTACGGAAATGCTCGGTGAGCCATGTAAACGTTTCTGAAGATGTGAACTTCTTACCTGATATATGTGATGCCGACGATGCGTATTTCAGCATTGATATGTCCGAATCGTTTTTTCGAGTAAACCCGTCATCACGTCTGAGTCCCGATATACCGAAATCAGAAAGTCCGAAACCCTCGCATTCAGGTATGTCTACAGCACCATAGATATCTATCAGGTTTGCAGGACTTCCATGAGCCTGATTACGTGTGACAGCTCCATGGAAATGCGCCCAATCGGTCCACTGCGACGTAAAGTTTTCCAGCAACAGTTCGCCCATCGTCTGCCTATAATCGGAAACAATGCGCTTACCGACATCAGTACGTTCACTGTCATCAGAAATGAAATCAGGGAAAAAGTTTTCAAGTTTATACCCTCGCCTGCTCTCGAATTCAGAAAGAAAGTCCGGTGTCCAGTCAGCACCATACGCTTCATAAGAGTCATTGAAAAAGGTACGTGGAAACTTGACCGCCGACTTCACAAAAGCAGAATCAAAACGGTCAAGATATTTTTTGACAGACTTTCTACTGAAATGGTCTATCACATAACCTTCGCCACCAACCGCGGCACGCTTCACCATCTGAAGCGTACGTCCGCAGTACAGCACTACCAAATCCCAGCGTCCTTCAGGAAGAATGTTTAGAGGAAGTTTACCGGAAGCAACCTTGTCGGTCAGATTGAGAACGTCAGAATAACTGCGTTTGCCGGATACCATCTCATATCTGTATGCCATCACACGAGACAACGAAGCAAAGCTCTTCTGCTTATCATCACTACAAGATATGTCTATAGACGAATCAGCTCTTTGAACATCGTAGCGCTGAAATAAAGCCATTGCCGCAGCATCTTCAATGTCAATGTGAGGTCCACCGAAAGGCCAACCCGTACCGGTAGCCATTTCCGTTTCCATACCCAAAGATGTGCAGACATTCTCCGTGTGCGAAAGCATTGACATCCATCGAGACGACAAATACGGTATTTCGTTGGCCTCATTTCCTTTTACACCGTATATTGGGGTTATCTCAACACCGCCAATACCGGCATCGGCATACTTCCGAAGATTTCTATCCAAACCGGCAGAATCGACAGCACTGCCCATCCACCACCAACGGGTGTATGGCTTTGCCTCAACACCAGACGAAATCCATTCCTGCGAATGCACATAAGTACATCCGATGAAAAACATCAGTATATTAAAAACGAATCTCATAAACATTTCTCTCTATTCCAAACATTCATCCCGGACACGCAATCAATTGCCATCCGGCTTCTCAATCTCAGTGAAAGGAGAATCGTTCCAATGAAAAGCATCCACTGAATCAGGCTTTGAAGGGTCGAAAGCAGTGTAATCTTCGCGCAGATGCTCTGCAAGAGGCAATCCCAGGCTCTTGATACCCTCAACCACCATCTTCGATATTTCGTAAGCTCCATAAGGATTGAAATGCGTATTGTCAGCCAAAGCCTTGTCCTGACCAGGATAGCTTCCAGCAGGATAGTGAACAAAAGCACGCTTGGAAGCCTCCACGCCCAATGTTTCATAGAACGTACGCGTCATGTCGTGAAGTTCTATAACCTTTACACCCTCGCGCTTTGCCACCCAGCGCATAGCATCAGGATAGTCAGCATGAGTCTCTTTAATCTTGCCATTCTTGTCGAAACTGCGTCTTTGCGTAGGTGTAACAAAAATAGGTATTCCACCACGCAAACGAGCCTCATCAACAAATGTCTTCAGACAAGTTGCAAAGTTATAATAAGCACCTGCACCAGGAAATTTCTGTTTCTGATCGTTATGGCCAAACTCTATGAAGATGTAGTCGCCCGGTTTCATCAACGAGAGAATCTTCTTAAGTCTTTTAGCTGCCATGAATGTCGATGCTGTCTCACCGCTCTCAGCATAATTGGCAATGCAGACACGGTCGTCAAACCATCGCGGTATCATCTGTCCCCAGCTTGCCCAAGGTTCGTTGTCCTGGTCAACAACTGTAGAATTGCCGCAAAGCCATACTGTAGTAACAGCAGAATCGGCAGGCTCTATGACTATAGATGCACATGCAGGACTATCGCCGTTGATTTCAAGTGTAAGTTTATCGTCCCAGTTGAGTTTGGTTTTCTCGCGCTCCTTTATGTGTACCCGGTCACCGCCGGCTATTTCGGTATTTCGTTTATTGACAACAAATGTAAAGGTTTTGAATTCACCTTTCTTGGTAGCCACATTCTCAAGGAAAAGTCTGCGCGATTCTGCACGTACAGTAGTGACAGCCTTATGTTTCTTGGAACCAAGTACCACAGTAACCTTATAATTGCCGTCAGGCACATCAGCAGAAAAGAAATACGGTTT
>ENA-OPAR01000672-OPAR01000672.1-human-gut-metagenome-genome-assembly--contig:-NODE-672-length-14935-cov-42.611492_pt1 | contig 14935 bp, 9 predicted proteins | sample MGYA00241061_ERZ501438 | MGnify/ENA primary metagenome ERZ501438 (study PRJEB25962, sample SAMEA2042580) | human gut metagenome | biome: human gut; feature: human-associated habitat; material: faeces...
ACCAAGGTACTCCCTGCGTGAGAGTTTGCCTGTCTTCGGGTTGCGGATTGGAGGAACTCTATATTATTTGATTCTTTTTATTCCATCTCAAACGCATTTTAGTTTCCCAATTCCAACTGATTCTTCACAAGATTATAATATGCCCCTCGCTTGGCGGTTAAAGATTCATGGTTGCCAACCTCAACCACCTTTCCCTGGTCAAGGACCACGATTTGGTCGGCATTCTTCACCGTGCTTAGGCGATGAGCAACTATCACAACCGTCTTGCCTTGATAGAACTTATCCAGGTTTTCCACGATATTACGCTCATTGTTGGCATCAAGCGAGTTGGTTGCCTCGTCCAGGAAGATATAGTCTGGGTTCTTATAAACAGCTCTCGCTATCAGGATGCGCTGCTTCTGTCCCTGGCTCTGTCCCACGCCATCACGTCCAATCTTGGTGTTGAACTTCAGCGGCAAGGCCATCACATAATCCCTGATGCAAGCTATCTCAGCAGCTTTCATCAAACGGGCTTCATCTATTTCTGCATCATCCACAGCTATGTTGCGCCCGATGCTCTCCGAGAAGATGACACCCTCCTGCATCACCACGCCACACTGCCTGCGCCACCATTTCCTGTTGAGCTGATTGATGTCGGTATTGCCAATGGTGATTTTTCCTTCCAGCACCGGGTAGTACCCCAGCATCAATCGGATGAGCGTGGTCTTTCCGCTGCCCGAAGCTCCCACTATCGCCGTCACCTTGCCTTGAGGAATATGAATATCCACCCCATCTATTGTCTTTCTGAGGGCATGAGGATCATACTTGAACAGGATGTTGCTGATATGGATACCATCCTCAGGATGTTCAAGACCTGTTAGCAAGCCCTCCTTTCCGTTCTCATCATCCATCTGATGAATCTCATTGATTCGTTCCAGACTGATTTTCACATCCTGAACGGAATAGAAGAAGTTCATCAGCTGTTCCACCGGCGAGTTGAGCTGTCCGATGATATATTGCACGGCGAGCATCATACCCAAGGTCATGTGCCCTTGGATTACCGCCGTAGCGGCAACCACCGTCACAACGATATTCTTCACCTCATTGATAAAAATACTTCCTGCCTCCTGGGTCTGCTGTAGTTTTAGAGATTTCTGCTGCACCCTGAAAAGATTCACCTGTGTCTCCTCCCACTCCTTCCGCTTGCGCTGCTCGCAATCCTGCAACTTGATTTCCTGCATCGAAGTGATGAACTCGTATGTCCTGTTGTTATTGATGGCCTGCTGCTCGAAGAGTTCATAATCGAGCACCTTTCTTCGACGCAGGAAGAGAGCCATCCATCCTCCATACAGGATGCTGCCCAATAAGAAGATGACAAACACCACCTTATTATATATAAAAAGCACTACCGAGAACACCACGAAGGTAAGCATGGCAAAGGTGATGTTGAGCGTCTGCTGAGTGAGGAAGTTGTTCACACGGCTATGGTCGCTCATCCTTTGCATCAAGTCGCCCATCAGTTTGGTGTCGAAGAACGACATCGGCAGTTTCAGCAGTTTGATGAAGAAATCGCTCACCAGGGAGATGTTGATACGCATGGAGATGCGAAGCAGGAACCATCGGCGGGCAAAGTCTATCGCTGTTCGGCTGATGGTGAGCATCAACTGGCCCAAGAGAATGAGCCAGATGAATCCAATGTCTTGGTTCTTGATACCGACATCCACGATGGATTGGGTAAGGAACGGCAACACCAGCTGCAGGGCACTGCCCGCAAGCAGTCCCAAGACTATCCAGGAAAATGCCTTGCGGTATTTCTTGAAATATCTGAAAAGAAACTTGAAGGAACGCTTCTCCTTCTGTCTATCTTCTCCTTCCATCTGATAGGTGAAGAAGGCAGGAGTAGTCTCGAAGAACATGGCGATGCCCTTGTCCTCGTCATTAGAGCGAGTGCTTATCCAATGCCGTCTGAATTCTTCAAGATTATAAGTTGTCTTTCCCTTGCCAGGGTCTGCGATATAGAATTTCTTGCCCTTCTTCATCTTATATAATACCACGAAATGGTTCTGGTTCCAATGAAGGATGCAAGGGAGCGGAGTCTCGCTAAGTTCCTCTATTGTAGCCCTAGCCGAAACCGTTTGAAATCCCAATATTCTTGCAGCCTCATTGATGCCCAGCATGGAGACACCTTCCGTTGTTGCAAAGCAAATCTTCGACAGAGAGTCCAAAGAGTATTCCCTGCCGAAATATCTACATATCATCTGCAAGCAGGTGATACCGCATTGCATGCTGTCATGCTGATGTTCTATCTTTATATGTGCCATTACTAAAAATGAAAAAATATAGACATTAATATTGTTCTACCTCGCAACTGATACTCCTTGCTCGTACGGGGCACCCCTGAATAAACGGTATTGCCGTAGGTGCCCTGATTGAAAAGATTAAGCGCTATCAAACTCAACTCCATACCATTCCTAAAGCCACAACTGATGGAGGCATCGACAAGAGCAAGATGATTTTTATGGTTACCCCATGTCTTAGTTTCATTAGAAAATAGCAAAGAAAAGTCTATTCTTCCGGAATACCAAGTCTCTTCATTTCTACCTCTGCTGATGTTTGATTCTCTCTTTCTTTTATCTTATGGAAACGATATGTTAACGTCAATCCTACTTTTCGAGTTTCATACTTTGTATTAAAACTAGATTTAACATTATAAATCTGCCTACAAGCACGATTTCTATCTCCATTAAAAATATCATACCCATCTAATGATAATCGCAACCTATCATTAAAGAAAGATTTTTTGATACTCAAATTGACAGAAGAAGATGATTTTACATTTATCGACTCCATGTATCCACCCCAGACTTGTTGCCAAGACAGAGAGAGCAGAAAATGCTTAGGAAGCTTGAAATCATTATCAAAATTAAGAATTGTCGACGGATGTCCATCATGAAATGTTGTTCCATCAATACCCGGATAATGCATAATTGACTTCTGAAAGAATCCCGTCAACGATGCAGTATAGCATTTATAGGTCTTACGCCAATTCAACATCGCCGACAATGCTTGACGATGCGACAAATTATTTTGTGACGAAACCGTTACTGCCGAATTACCTTCCAAAGAATAAATCACCGGCAATAATGGACGATATATATAATCATAATTTAATGTAAGAAACAAAGACTTATACATCAACAGATAAGACAAGCTATGAGTGATGGCTGTCTTCAACTGGCTATTACCCTTAGATTGCTCATAACGGTTCACATACGTCACATTATCATTCATATCTGCATAATTAGCCCGCTCTGTTCCTATCGAATAGCTAAGATTCTGCACCAACATTCCATGACTATAGCTTAGGGTTACCGATGGCAAGAATGTATTATCACTATGCGCCTCTATCACAGACGCCTTTTCATTCTTCCGACGAGAATATAGATTTTGATAACGTATTCCTGTACTCAAGGAAAAGTCCCCCAAGGGTAATTCGTAGTTGATAAATACAGCATTTTTAACTTCCTTATTCTCAAAGCGACCATCGAACTTCAACCGTTCATAATCTATCTTGTCTACTCCCTCACTATAGCTGAAATCATATCCCATACCCAAAGTGCCCCACTTTCCAAAATCATGGGTAGCATGGAAATTAGAAGCCAGGACATTCCATTTAGAATGTCCCATATATGAAACCTCTGAACTCGTACCTATATGATTTTCCTTTAAAGCAGAATTAGTGTTCGATGATTTAGAAATATAATCCATCACTACACTCACGTGCCAGGCATGAATCAAACTTGCATCATAATACATATTGACATGATGCGTAAGGAGACTGTTTTTGGATTTATTTTTATCAAAGAGATAAAATGCTGTTCCTGCATTTGGCACTACACTAAATGTATCCCGAGTCTCAACCTTTCCATCCGTGTACATTCCACTATAAAGCATTCCTAGTTCTGATTTATCAGACAGATGATAAGTCATACCAGCAGAATAAGTATGACTACCGGAATGCGTCAAGCTTTCAATATGTTGCATTTTATTCCAAATGGTATCAGCTAATACCTGTTTATCATAATCAGAACTTTCGGAAGCATTATTTCTCCTATAGTAATACTTACCATACAAATCAAATTTTCCAGAATTGTATGTTGAAGAGAAACCTGTTTTATGAGCCAAATGCTTTGCCTGAGTGATATTTCCGATGGCATTAAAAGCCACACCATCTCCTAAAATCTTAGTTTTTATATCAATCACAGGTGAACCCGATGTGTCATAATCCGCCCCAGGCATAGCAACGATTTTTAAAGATTTGATTTGATCAACCGGTAAGTTATCGATAAGACTTTGATCTCTCACCTTACGCCCGTTTAAATAATAGACCGGTGCTCCCTTACCCAACACATTGAACGAATTCCCTACATGTAAGACACCAGGAACCTTACCAATCAGTTCATATATATCATTCTGATGGTTAAGAATAGAATCATGCTCTACGTCTACGAGTAAATTATGACCAGACAACTTTATGTTTTTGCGATGCCCTATCACCTCTACATCAGATAGAGAGATTGCTGTAGAATCCGAGATTCCAGTCATGCTTTTGGCAACAACGCTACTATCAGAATCAAAGATAGCAATGTTTGCCGGAACATCACCTTTGTTAACTCCCATATCCCTTTCTATTATATTCTTAGCTTGCAACAGAAGCGCACCCAAGAGCAACATGGACATACTTATAAAAAATCTCTTAACAACCATATTAATATAACCTTTAAGCTTAAAGAATCACCTTTGTCATTTACTGAGCCCACTTTAAAAAGTAAGGTCTGTTTAAAGAGGGCTCAGTTAATTAAAATGATCTCGGTGCAAAATTACCGAAAATTGCTCAAACCACCAAACGTTTTACATCATTTCTCACATAATATTTCTTCCCCAATTTATTATGTAAAAATGATGTAGGTTTGCTATTCTTCCGGAATACCAAATATCCAATGATTCACAATGGGAATTTTATAGAAATTAGAACTTTTTGTTTATATGCGTATGGAATATACTAACCCACCACTGGATACAGCAACACTTTTAGCCAATCTTCAAAATGAGCATCATGGGAAATCCATTGTTAAACATAAGCTAAAGATTGACATCAAATGTCACTTTAGTATACACATTGCCTTTGCGTAGATATATCGAATATTTGCCATAAGGCCCATAGAGTTCATTTGGGAACTTACGCAAAGCCACTTTCAAATGTCCATTAGACAGACTTATTGCAAAGTCTTCACTCTTTCCGAAAAAACAATATTCTTCTGCACCAAGAGCATCAAACGACAATTGGTCGTCTAGTCCAAACAAGTTACCTATGTTAGTATCTTTTTGAGGCAATTCATTTTCATTAGACAAAGACGACATATATTCTACGACAGCGCCAATCTTGCCAGTTTCTTTCTCTAAGAAAGAAGATACCACAAACTGATAATATTTGTATCCTATCTCATATGCATTCTTATGAGAAGGAAAAGTCAAAACATTTTCGGTATTACAACATGCATACCGGTGATTTGGCAATACGCTTGTTTCGTTTGACAAGTTATCCAAAATTGGCATCGTCTTACTCGGGAAACTTGAAGAGATTCCCAAATCAACTACTTGCCAACTGTCAGACCGGAAATTTATCGAGCCGTTTATATAAACTCCCGTTTCACCTAACAGGGTCTTGCCATGATTCTCATCGAGCATATTCAGTGAGGTAAAAGATACCTGTGAAGTTTCATCTTCACTGCAACTTGTAGCAAACAGAGTAATGCACAAACTCAATGCCAACAAAACAAACATTTTTACTTTCTTCATAACCTTGCCATTTTAATTGTTATTAATCACAGCTGCAAAATTATCCGTTTTTCCAATACATTCCTAATAAACCAGGTCTATTTCTTTAACATCGAACATATTGCATATAATTCTAAGCTCCAAACACTTACAGTTGCCGCCTTGATTTTCGAGGTCTAAAAAGCTGTATATAGTCCCTATCTCTAGAAGTTTTCTATATAATTACGAAGCGAAAAATGCTCATTTTTAATGCCTACCTTATCCTTATACAAGAACAACTTTTGCTTGATAGCTTTCTCGCTCACACAATAGATAGAAGCCAACGCTTTTTGCGACAGCTTTAAACGCAACAGCATCATTAGCCGTAAATCGGTCTTAGATAAATTCGGATGTTTTTGCTTGAGTCGTTTTACAAATAGGTTTTCCACACTATCTAAAAACACCTCCAATTCGTCCCAATCACTCTCCGACAACACTATATGCTTATTCTCATTTGGAACTATCGAATTTAATTTTTCTACAACATCTATTTTCTTTTGCAAATAGTTACGCATCACAGATAGTTGAACCTCTTTATGCGAAAGTTCCTCTTGGTGTATTTTTTCCTGCATTTGTTGCTTTTGGAGAAGAACCTCTCTTTCATGCTCCATACGTAGTTTTATCTGGTGCTTATATGATTTATAAACATATAAAATAAATATGACTACTATAAAACACAATAAGACTATCAAACTAAATACCCACTGCTGCATTTCTGCTTTACCTTGCATTTTAGCTCTTTCACTTTCCTTTTTCAAAAAGGATGTATAATAAGCAGCCTTACCTTGTAATGCAATTCGATACATATCCTCCAAATAATGGTACGCCGAATCGCTAAAACTTTTAGCAGACTTGAAATCATGCGCTTTCATAGCAGCTTGACTTTGAAAATAGAACACAGAATAGCGGTCTTCTGCCGTTTTTGGCATTGCTTGTTTTAATAAACTAAAGGCTTGGTTTAATGAATCTACAGAGATATAAGCAGAAGCAAATGTCAACAGACAAGAAAATCTATTTGCTGCATTCAAGTCATAAGCCAATCGTGCATAATATAAACAACTATCTTTATCACCTATCTCCTCAAATGTACTAGCTAGATTTTGCCTTACATAAGACAACAAGTTGCTATCGCCAGCTTTCATTGCCATTCTATATGCTTTTCTCTCTTCTTCTAAAGCGTGCTGCAAGCTATCAACATAAAAGAAGTTCTCACCCAATCTCAAACGTGCTGCCACCTTATTATATATAGTAACATTTGACATAGAGTCATACATCTTCACCAAAGCTTTAGCATAGTTCAAAGCTTTGTAAGGCGCCAGCTGTTCTTCTACTTCAATCAGCTTATCCAATGCCAAGCATTTTAAATTCATATTATGGAGGCTGTCAGATATGGAATACGACTTTTCCAGGCAACTCTTTGCCTGCTCCATACTATCATTCAGCAGAAAGCATGTTCCCATATAATATAAGGATGAAGCATAAAGAGAATCTTCTTGGTGACCCTCATACCAATCATACGCTATGCGAATCAAAGAATCGTTATCCACATCCAAACCCGACTTATCCTGAGCCATGTAATAAGTGAGAGCATACTTCGCCATATCTTCATCAGAGAGTTTACCTTGATTGATACGGTTCAAAAAGGCCAAGGCACTATCAGGCTTAGACTCTGCCAACGTATAAGCTAAGTCTAACTCTCTCTTATGACTTTGATAACATGATACCAACACCGAAAGCATCATAAAAAACAATATCGTAAACGAAATACTTCTTCTCATATTTAGTATAATTACATTCAGGGCGCAAAAATACAAAATATTTTTCAATAATAGAACTAAATAGGGTCTAAAATACAAAGTCTGCAGAAAAGCACAATACAACTGATTATCAGGTATATATATTATATTTATAATAAAATGGGGTCTAAATAATAGTAGTATTTTCACATTACCAACCTTTCTGCATCAGATAACAGAATCTCACGCTTTGGTTGTCAGGAGTCATTATGTTAATAATCCTAACTCGCTCTAAATTGGACTTTGATTGAAAATCAAGAAGTTGGTCGTTTGCCTATATTATATAGGTAACAATATGGAAACGAGCGGACTTCTGCTCGTTTCTGTATTTTGCAATATGCAAAGAACGCCTTAATTCGGGGACAAAGATACGATATTTTTCTAAATATCCAATGATTTACAAGAGGAATTTTATGGAAATTAGAACTTTTGCATAAAATCTGATGCTTAGCAACACAATATACATCCTAAAATAAACAGCAGGTGTTCGGACATAGACTATCCGAACACCTGCTGCCATAACGTTTTATTGCTGACAATGATTCTGACATCAGCTTTCATATACTTTTGCAGTATAGGAGTATTTTGTCCCTGTGTGCTCACTGTGGCTATAGCCATAAAATAGTTGCCATCTTCTCTATGTATGAGCTTGGCATTATGGCTTATAATGTTGCAGTTATAAGATACATTGTCGTTACCCTCGAAAGATACATGAGCCGTCCTTGGCTCATCGAAAAGATACAAATACTTGTATGGCACAAACACCTGCATCGTTCTTTGATTGATGACCTCACCATTAGCCTCTATGGATATAGGATAAGGTATCTTGTAGAAAGCAACTGCGAGGGCGAGGACTATTATCGTAATGATAACTGTCCCCAAGCTGACAAGGCGAGGAGGGACTTTGCCTATCACGTTCCTCACCTTCTCGCTTCTCAACTCGATATTTTCTGATTCTCTTTCTTTCTGTTCCATGTCAAAAACATTTTAGTTTCCCAATTCCAACTGATTCTTTACAAGATTATAGTATGCCCCTCGCTTGGCGGTCAAAGACTCATGGTTGCCTATCTCAACCACTTTTCCATGGTCGATGACCACGATTTGGTCGGCATTCTTCACCGTGCTTAGGCGATGAGCCACAATCACAACAGTCTTGCCCTTGTAAAACTTATCCAAGTTCTCCACGATGCTTCTCTCATTGTTGGCATCGAGCGAGTTGGTTGCCTCGTCAAGGAAGATATAGTCGGGATTCTTGTAAACCGCCCTTGCAATCAAGATACGCTGTTTCTGTCCCTGGCTTAGTCCCACGCCATCACGTCCAATCTTGGTATTGAACTTCAGAGGCAAAGCCATTACATACTCCTTGATACAAGCTATCTCGGCTGCTTTCAACAACCGTTCCTTGTCTATGTCGCCATCGTCAACGGCAATGTTTCGTGCTATACTCTCCGAGAAGATAACGCCATCCTGCATCACTACGCCACATTGTCTGCGCCACCACTTTTTGTCGAGTTTGCTTATGTCAGTATTTCCAATGTTTATTTTTCCCTCCAAGACAGGATAATAACCAAGTATCAAGCGGATGAGGGTGGTCTTTCCACTGCCAGATGCGCCAACGATGGCTGTTACCTTACCTTGCGGAATGTGAATGCTCACATCGTCTATGGTTTTGCGCAAAGCATGTGGGTCGTACTTGAACATGATGTTCTTGATGTCAATGCCCTCATTCTTATCTTCAATAGAAGTCAGCAAGCCTTCCTTTCCATTCTCATCATCCATCTGGTGAATCTCGTTGATACGTTCCAAGCTAATCTTCACATCTTGCAAGGAATAAAAGAAGTTCATCAATTGATCTACAGGTGTATTTAATTGACCAATAATATACTGTATGGCAAGCATCATGCCAAGGGTCATGTCTCCGTGAATTACCGCTGTTGCAGCTATAACTGTAATGATGGTATTTTTAGTTTCATTGATGAATATGCACCCTGCTTCTTGCATTTGTTGGAGTTTGAGCGATTTCATCTGTACTCCAAACAAATCAGCTTGTGTATCTTCCCATTCCCATCTTCTGCGTTGCTCACAATCCTGCAATTTGATTTCTTGCATAGAGGTGATAAACTCGTAAGTTTTGTTGTTGTTGATGGCTTGCTGTTCAAATAACTCATAATCTAGTACTTTCCTCCGTCTTAAGAATAAAGTCATCCATGCGCCATAGAGAATACTTCCAAGCAAGAAGATAGCAAACACAAATTTATCGTATAAGAACAGCACCACAGAAAACACAACAAAAGTGAATATCGCAAATGTTATGTTGAGTGTCTGCTGTGTGAGAAATTTATTCACACGACTATGGTCACTCATTCTTTGCATCAAGTCTCCCATAAGCTTTGTGTCAAAGAAAGACATTGGAAGCTTCAGTAATTTAATGAAGAAGTCACTCAATAGTGAAATGTTAATGCGCAAGGAGATATGAAGCAATAACCATCTACGGATAAAGTCAATAGCTGTTCGGCTAATTGTTAGCATAAGTTGTCCCAATAATATCAGCCAAACAAAACCAATGTCTTGGTTTTTGATGCCAATATCAACAATAGATTGGGTGAGAAATGGCAAGACTAACTGTAAAAGGCTTCCAACAACCAAACCTAGTACAATTTGCCCAAAATACTTACGATATTTTTTCACATACCCCAAGAGAAAACGAAAAGACCGCTTTTCTTTTATGTTCTCTTCTTTCTGCATCTTGTAAGCAAAAAAGGCAGGTGTAGTTTCCAAGAACATAGCGATGCCCTTGTCTTCACCATTGGTATTTGTGCTTAGCCAATGTTTCTTGAATTCATCAAGAGTATAAGTTGTCAAACCTTTTCCTGGGTCAGCAATATAGTATTTGTTGTTCTTTATTCTATATAAAACGACAAAATGATTTTGATTCCAATGCAAAATGCAAGGAAGAGGAACAATTTGTAACTTATTGATACTGGTTCTTGCAGCTATAGCATGAAAACCAAGAATCGTAGCAGACTCACTTAATCCCATTAAAGACACTCCCTCTTTATTAGCATGACATAAGTTTGCCATAGTTTCTATGGAAATGCTACGACCGAAAAACTTACATATCATACACAAACAAGCAATGCCACATTGCATAGAATCATGTTGTATGAAAAGTGGAAATTTTTTCATCATTTTTTATTTTACAATACCATCTATGTTGTCCGAATTATTTAATCTTTTATTTCTTGCCTTATAAGATTTACCCCAATTTATGTCATAGGAAACACCTAGAGTTATCATATTAGCATTGTCCTTTATTCTAAAATACTCAGTTTTATATAAACCATTTCTAGCATACTCGAAACCAGAACTCTGAACATATTTTTTAAACGGATTCCATACTCCAAGTGAGAAAGTCATTCTTTTGTATTTATAAGAACAATCAACGCTTCCTGTGGATTCTCCATAAAAACTTTTCATTCCAAATAATTCCTTTGGATTATGATTGAAAGATATATTTGCAGAAAAGTTTTTCAGGTAGAACACTATCTTCCCACCATATGTATAGTCTGTTAAAGAGAAAGTTTCGTCTTCTATTTTAAATTTATAATAGTTGTATGAAATATAGCCATCAATGAACAACATGTCCTTTATGATGTCAAAGCTTGTGTAAAAATTTATTTTACGAACAGTTTTTGAATCAAAATTTATATGTTGATAACCTGATTTCCCATTTTGACAATAAATACCAGACGCAAAAAGATTTTTTGCACTTTCGATATTGTAGTTTAGTGAAATATACCATCTGTTAGGATTCCAAGATAAAGATAATTTATGTTTTATGTTGTCATAAGGACGCAAGGCAGAATTGCCTGTTTCAAATTCATATCTATTCAAATTTTTTGTAATTCCACTTAATGTTGACAAGCTTGGTATTGTTGGTTGCATTGAAAATTGATAAGACATACTAAAATTGTCTAAAGGCATATACTTAATTCTGCCTAAAGGACGATATAATACTTTGTTAAAAGAATTGCCACCTTCCTTGAAACTAACCCAATTTATACCTATTCCCCCCATGTAGTAGATATTTTTAACATTCCCAGAGAATTGGGTATAAGCGTATAAATTTTGGTCTTTTGAATCAAAATCATTTGTAATATCATAACTATATAAATTGTGAGTGTCTGAATATTTGTATCTTAAACCAGAATCCCATGAAAGATTTTTTAAAGAATAAGTATGCATGATTTCTGTTATAAGAGACTTACGCTTTCCTTCTACCCCATACTCAAAATGGGAATTATTTTCGTTTACATTTTCAGTATATGAATAATCATAGTTTGTCTGTAATATTTTTCCTACCATATTAAAGAGCAATGACTGTTTGGAGGAAATTTTATATTCAGAAAACAAGTCTATTGCAGGTGAATGACTTTTGTCTTTTGGTGACCTAAATGAATTTCCTATCAAACTTTTCTTATCAAATATCTCCTGTGAGCAATTTTGATTGGTGTTTCGGTTTGTACTATAGTTGAATTTTATGTTAAATGTAAAGTTATTCTTATAATAATTATATGCAGCATCTATATTTTGAAGAAAGTATCCATATGGCGATTCTACGCCCTTTCTGGATATTTCAACGTCTTCATTTTCTAGATACGTATCTGTGTATGAATTGGAATAATCTCGGTACTTGCTATTATAGCTTAGGCTAAACAAACTGTTTGCCTTGTTAAATTTGACATAAGCACTATTATATAGCGACATTGTTGTTAGAGCCGCATCTTCATAGAGTCCAAATTGTCCACCAGAAGTATGCCTTTTAGTTACAATGTTAATGATTGCACTAATGTTACTGTCATTATATCGTGCTCCTAATTTATCAAAAAACTCTATTTTTTTTACATCGCTTGGGATTATCGTCAAAAAATCTGCAATAGTGGCATCAATGTTGTTGATTTTAAAAAGTATATTACTTCCATTAATAGTTGTTGCATTCTTGTTCTGGCGGTCAACGATTACTCCTGGCAGTTTTATTTTGCTCAGCAAATCCCATGCAGATGACGATGCCTTCTGCATATTAGAAGTTGGAATTAATATTAAGCGGTCTGATTTTGTTATGATATTTGAACCTTTTACAACGACATCTGACAAGTTAAAGATTCTAGATGTATCAGACAAGCTCTTTGATATTGTATCGGTTACTATAAAATCAGAGTCTATTGTGAAAAGACATTTTTCCCCACTAAAAACATCCAAAGTAACCCAAAGAAGAAAAAATATACAAAAACTATTTCTCATTATTACTTTCTATTAAAAAGTTGTAAAAATCTTCTATAATATAATTCTCCTTACCATATTTCTTGTTAAGTATGCAAGGTAAATTCTCTCCCTTTTCTAAGAGTTTTTGCGAACAGGGCTTAGGACATGCTGGAAGAAAATTACAAATCTGACATCTATATGGCAATTCTAAATTTAATCTATCCTGCAATTTCATTTCATTCCATTCCAACTGTCCTTCACTAGTGATAAGACCATATGAATTTTCAGACGAGAATGTCCTTGCTGTACACTTGTAAATATTTCCATCATAATTTATGACAACTTGATTGTAATTGTCTGCATAACACCCATAAGTGTATTTTGAAGTAGCCAAATAACTACATTGTATTTTATTTGTTTGACATTGTAAGACAAAATCTAAGATTTTCTTTTCATCTAACTTTTCTGCATTTACTTGCCAAACTTTAGATACCATAATTTTCAAATTGTTATTTTGCTTTATTTCAGCAAGCTCGTTTGCAATGTTTGTAAGGGAATCTAACGTTCTATTGGACACATTAATCCTTACCAAGATTTCGCTTTTAGGTGAATCTTGTTGTATTAATTTTATCGCTGATAAAATTTGCGAATATGTCCCATTGCCATTGACCTTATATTTCCTTACCTTATCATGAATATTTTGCCATCCATCCAAGGTGATTTGAAAGCTCGGTTCATAGGGACTTAATTTTGCGACAAAGTCTTTGTCTATCAACGTTCCATTGGTAGTAAACGAAGTCGCCAAATAAAATCCATGTATTTTTGAGAGTTCATAAATGCTTTCGATTAACGAAAAAACAATATTTTTTTGCAACAAAGGTTCTCCTCCAAAGAAACTTAAAATTAATTTCTTAAAAGGCTCTTTGGTAATTTTCTCTTTGATATGCAATATGATTGCTGCGACCATTTCTGAAGTCATATGGGACTTTTCTATATGACTCTCGTAGCAATACCAACATTTTAAATTACAATCCATTGTTGGATTGACGATAATATGATAAATATCTTTAGAAAACTTACGTTCTTGTACTGAAGACAAATACTTTTTCTGTTCGTCATTTTCGTCTGTAACGATGAAACCATTAGCCTCTAATGTTCTATGTAAGTTGGGATTTTTTGTATTTAGTTTTTCAACATTATCTTTGCAGCTTAGATAGTCTTGGTATGCATTTTTACCTATAATTAATCTGGAATAATTATATGCGTTAAAGCATAACACAACATTTTCCATCTCAACAAAATGGTTATACTGACTATATTTCATATTCAATTTACTTGTTGTTTATAAATAATTAGGTACAACTATCTATTATAGTCGTACCTAATTCTTAGGGGTTAATAACACTTAGCAACCGCAATTGTTACATTGACAATTGTTACACTGAGGATTATTTTGCTCAAATTTCTGATTTTGCTCCTTGTCATTGTTACCACCTGTAACAACAACCAAACAATCTTCAGTCAGAACATCTTCTCCCAACAAAGAGACTAATGTGGAAATTTTTCGTTCTTCCATACTTGATGTTTAAGGATCCTACCCTATTAAGTTAATAATGACTTTTCTTTTTGCTATAAAAGTGATACAAAAATAATGTTTTTATTTCGAAGTCACAAATATTTTCATACAGTTTAACATAAAAAACATATAAAACATGTCTTTCTGTTCGTTCCGAACTATATTTTGTTGTTGCAAAGGAGAATAATAATATTCAATTAAGATTTTATATGGTTGCTTTATCCTATGAGGATAGCTGGCATCATTTCAATGTATGACTCTTAGTTTCAATTTGCATACATCAGAAGCAAAGACTTAACCTCTCCTTTCTATGTCTACTCTCGTATATACTCCGCCAACTTGCGGTTGGCTTTTCTCGCCCTCAGTCTCAATGCCTCGTAGCTTGGCTTCGAGAACTTCACCGTGACAGACTTCGACAGCTTGCGAACCCTGCCCGTGGGCGGTC
>ENA-OPAR01000679-OPAR01000679.1-human-gut-metagenome-genome-assembly--contig:-NODE-679-length-14812-cov-2.793861_pt1 | contig 14812 bp, 11 predicted proteins | sample MGYA00241061_ERZ501438 | MGnify/ENA primary metagenome ERZ501438 (study PRJEB25962, sample SAMEA2042580) | human gut metagenome | biome: human gut; feature: human-associated habitat; material: faeces...
TCGAAGACGTAATCCCCGCCGAGAGCCCGCAGGGCGGCAATCATCTTGCCCTGGACGACGGAGCCGAAGGGCAGGCCAAATTCATCGCCAAGAGCGACGCGGACAGCCGGTGCCGTCTGGAAGATGACGATTTTCTTCGGGTCATCGATTGCCTTTTGGATGGCATCGCGCTGGGATACAGTCGTCGTCGCACCGAACATGCACGTCAGGGAACATTGGCCGCAGTGGACGCAAATCGGCACGTCACCCGTACTTTCCAGAGAATAATAGCCCGTCATGGACATGACATCGGCACAGCGCCGACGGCAAAGGGTACAGTTCTTGCACTTTTCCGGATCGAACTGGATGGAAATATTGCGGTTTTCGACGGCGACGCGGCGGTCGAGCTTTTCAAAGCGGCTGGTAAAGGCGATATCGCGTTTCTTTTCGGCCTGCATATAGATGGCATCGCTGCAGCAAATGGCGATGACGTCGGTAATATCTTCAGGCGTACAGCCCCGAGATAAATCCATGACCGGCTTGGCCAGGCCCTGGAGGAGCGGGCCCAGCGCCGTCGCTCCGGCCAGATGTTCCAAGACTTTATAGCAGATATTGCCAGAAACGAGATTCGGGAAAACGAGGACATTGGCCTGCCCGGCTACCGTCGATCCCGGTGCTTTCTGCCGGGCAATACGAGGCACCAGGGCAGCGTCGGCCTGCATTTCCCCATCAAATTCGAAATCGACGTTGCGGTCCCGCAGCAGGCGGACGGCCTCGCGGACGCGGTCGACTTCTTCGCCGGCACCGCTTCCCATGGTCGAATACGACAAGAGGGCTACTTTCGGATCGAGCATCTGCGCCGTCCGGCGGGCCCGTTCGACACAGCTGACGGCGATATCGGCCAACTGCTGCGGCGTCGGTTCGATGACGACACTGCAGTCCCCGACGACGAAGATGCCATCATCGCCGAATTGCGGTTTATCCGTAATCATGATAAAGGAACTGCTGACCGTCGACAAGCCGGGGTGGGGCCCGATGACCTGCAGGGCCGCCCGGATGACTTCCGACGATGTAGCGACAGCCCCGGCGACCATGCCGTCGGCAATATCGAAGGCGACGAGACAGGCAGCAAAGAAAATATAATTTTCCGACAAGACTTTCCGTGCTTCTTCAAGAGTCATGCCCTTCTTGGCCCGCCGCTTAGCATAATATTCACAGAAGTTATCCATCATGGGATATGTTTCGGGATCGATGATTTCGATACCATCCATATCGATTTGATATTCTGACGCTACTTCGACGATACTCTGGGGCCGGCCGATGAGGATAGGCCGGGCGAAACCTTCGGCCTGGACCCGTTCGGCAGCCTGCAGGACGCGGCGGCTTTCCGATTCCGGCAGGACAATCTTCTTCTGCTCTTTGGCAACGCGGCGTTTCAGGTTATTGATAAAGCGTGACATAAGACAACACCTCACATCTATCTGCAATCATCACTGTCATTTCGTTGAGTATAGTATACGGCAAAAAGAAGAAGGCCGCGCCTTTTCCCGGACGAAAGGGACGATTCCCCTGCCGAACGGAGAATAAAGGGGACAAAAAAAAGCGCTGTCGCATGAAGACAGCGCTTTTCTAGTTTGAAGTTGAAAGTTTGATGTTTGATGTGGATGGGACAAAATTTAAAGGCCATCACCTCAAACATCATACATCAAACCTCAAACTAACGATTATTCTACGGTAACGCTTTTGGCCAGGTTACGCGGTTTATCTACGTCGTTGCCGCGGCTGACGGCGATGTAGTAGGCCAGCAGCTGCAATGGGATGATGGCCAGGATGGAAATGACGAAATCGTCCGATGCCGGGACCTTGATCAAGGCATCGACAGTCTTGCCGACTTCCGTATCGCCTTCCTGGACGACGCCGACGACATAGGCATCACGGGCTTTGACTTCCTTGATGTTGCTGATCATCTTTTCTTCGACTTCTACCTGCGTAGCCAAAGCGATGACCGGGACACCGGCTTCGATCAGCGACAAGGTGCCGTGTTTCAATTCACCGCCGGCATAGGATTCTGCATGAATATAGGAGATTTCCTTCAGTTTCAAGGCCCCTTCCATAGCCAGGCCGTAGTCCATGGAACGGCCGATGAAGAAGACGTCTTCTTTATTCTTGAAGGCATCGCAGAGGCCTTTGATCGTATCGACCTGGTCGAAAACACCCTGGCACTGATCCGGCAGTTTCGTCAAATCGGCTAAAATCTTTTCTTCCCGTTCAACCGACAAGTTCCCGTTCAAGCGGCCCATGTACAGAGACAGGAGCAGGAGCGTGACCAGCTGTGTCGTATAGGCTTTGGTCGAAGCGACGGCGATTTCCGGGCCAGCCCAGGTATAAGCGACCTGGTCGGCTTCACGGGAAATGGACGAGCCGACGACGTTGGTAATGGCCAGGGAACGGGCGCCACGGCGTTTGGCTTCCTTCAGGGCTGCCAAGGTGTCGATGGTTTCACCAGACTGGCTGACGACGATGCAAAGGGTCTTGCTGTCCGTCAAAGGATCGCGATAACGGTATTCCGAAGCGATATCGACTTCGACAGGGATGCGGGCCAGTTTTTCAATGAAGTACTTGGCCAGGAGCCCGGCATGGTAGGCCGTACCGCAAGCCGTGATCAGGATTTTGCCGATAGAGTTGACATCTTCCGGCGTCCAGTTCAGTTCTTCGAAGTGGACATGTTTGCCGTCTTTCGTGATGCGGCAGCTCATGGTATCTTTGATGGCCTTCGGCTGTTCATAGATTTCCTTGAGCATGAAGTGTTCGAAGCCGCCTTTTTCAGCCGCTTCGGCATCCCAGTTGACTTCAAAGACTTTCTTGGAAATGGGTTTGCCTTCGAGGTCCGTGACCCAGACATTATCTTTCATGACGATGGCGATTTCCCCATCATTCATGATATACGTCTTGCGGGTATAGCTGAGGATGGCCGGGATATCCGAGGCGATGTAGTTTTCGCCCTGGCCGAGACCGACGATGAGAGGATTATCCTTCTTGCTGCAAATGATCTTATCCGGTTCAAATTTGCACATGAAGACCAACGAATAAGAACCGCGCAGACGGCTCAGGACTTTGCGGACCGTGCTGGTGAAATCCCCGTCGTACATGTCGGCGCACAAGTGGGCGACGACTTCCGTATCCGTTTCCGACTTGAAGTGATACCCTTTCTTGAGGAGTTCTTCCTTCAATTCCATGTAGTTTTCGATGATGCCGTTGTGGACGATGGCGAAATCGCCTTTTTCATCCGTATGGGGATGGGCGTTGACATCCGACGGACCGCCATGAGTTGCCCAACGGGTATGGCCGATGCCAACCGTGCCGACGACAGGATGAGCCTTTACGGCTTCAGCCAGGTTGACCAGACGGCCTGCCTTTTTGCGGACAGCAATGGCGCCGTCATGATAGACGGCGATACCGGCCGAATCATAACCGCGGTATTCCAGCTTTGCCAGACCATCCATCAAAAAATCTGCTGCTTCTCTGTCTCCGATGTAACCTACAATACCACACATAGTTATATCCTCCTGATATGAAAATGTTCCTTCCCATGACGAACTTGTCGACGACGTTACCGCCGTGTTTTTCCGTCATATAACGGCTGAAGCTGCCGAGAGACATCCGCTGACTGTTCGATACTTCTCTACCTCGTCTGCCTGGCGGACCAGGCACTAGCGCTATCCATTATATCGTCAAGGATTTCCAGACGCCTGCAAAAAAAAGCAGGAATGAACTCCATTCCCACACTTTAATATATTTGCAAGGTTTTGTCAATACCTATTTGGAAGGCCCCATCTCGTGTTCGACGACGACGGCGATGTCATCGACGATGCGTTCGAGCTGGTCCAGGTCCGGTCCTTCCGCCATGACACGGATGAGGGGTTCTGTCCCGGACGGACGGACAAGGATGCGGCCTTCATCGCCCAATTCTTCTTCGCCAGCCGAAATGGCCGCCATAATGAGGTTATTGTCTTCCCAGCCGGATTTCGTCTGAACGCGAACATTTTTCAAAATCTGCGGGTAGCGCGTCATGAGCCCGGCCAATTCCGACAGCGGCTTATTCTGCTGTTTCATGATGCTCAGCAGCTGGACCGCCGTGAGCAGGCCGTCACCGGTCGTATTGTAGTCGAGGAAGATGATATGGCCCGACTGTTCGCCACCCAGGGAATAGCCGTCTTTGCGCATCTTTTCCAGGACATAGCGGTCGCCGACAGCCGTAATTTCCGTCTTGCAGCCCATTTCTTTCAACGCTTTATGGAAACCGATATTGCTCATGACCGTACCGACGACGGTATCCTGTTTGAGCCGGCCTTCGGCTTTCAGTTTCATGGCGCAGAGGAGCATGATCTGGTCGCCATCCATTTCCTGGCCCTTTTCGTCGACAGCCAGGCAGCGGTCAGCGTCACCGTCATTGGCAATGCCGACATCAGCCCCGTATTTGAGAACCGTTTCCTTCAAGCTTTCCAAATGGGTGGACCCGCATTTTTCATTGATGTTGACGCCATTCGGTTCATGATGGATAGCAATGACTTCTGCACCGAGGCGCTTGAGGATTTCCGGTCCCAATACTGACGCCGAGCCATTGGCCCCGTCATGGACGACTTTCAAGCCCGACAAGTCGATATCTGTCGATTTGCAGATGAAATCAGCATATTCCTGCTGCAAGTCGGTCCACGCCGAAATCGTGCCGATAGCCGCACCGGTCGGACGGCTCTGGAGAGCAGCCCGTTCATCTTTGAGCATACATTCTTCGATTTTGTCTTCCGTTTCGTCCGGCAATTTATAGCCAAAGCCATCGAAGAACTTGATGCCGTTGTATTCAAAAGGATTATGCGAGGCCGAAATCATGACGCCTGCGTCCATATGATGGGTCCGCGTCAGGTAGGCAATGGCCGGAGTCGGAATGACGCCTACCATGTAGCAGTCCCCACCGGCTGAAGCGATACCGGCGGCCAGGATATCTGCCAGCATGGTGCCGGAACGGCGGGTATCCCGGCCGATGAGAAAGGTCGGGTGTTCTTTGTTCTGCCCAAAAATGTAGGCAGCTGCTCTGCCCAAATGATATGCCAATTCCGGTGTCAACGAATCATTGGCAATACCTCGTACTCCATCAGTTCCAAACAATCTAGCCATTTACTTTACCTCCAAAGGTTGATATTTACGGATGATTTCAATCGCCGTTTCCAGGCCATCCAAAAAAGCACTCATAATGCCACCGGCATACCCGGCCCCTTCGCCAATGGGATAGAGGCCAGCCGCCCCCAGGGCCATGCGGTCTTCGCCGCGGACGATGCGTACAGGCGCACTGGTCCGGGTTTCGACGCCGGTCATGACTACGGCATCATCGTCAAAACCATGGATCCGCCGCCCGAAATAAGGCAGGGCCTGTTCCAAGGTCGTCGTGACGAAGCCGGGCAGGACGTCATGCAGGTCCGTCCAGGTCACGCCGGGACGATAGGAATGAACTGGTCCTTCCTGCGGCGCCCCAGGCCGTTTCAAGAAAGAGCCGACGGTCTGAGCCGGCGCATAATAACAGCTGCCGCCCGCTTTATACGCCAGTTCTTCATATCGGCGCTGGAACTCAATACCTGCCAGGGGACTATCCCCGCCCATGTCATCAGCCGTGACATTGACGACGACAGCACTGTTGGCGATACCGCTGTCGCGCCGGTACAGGCTCATGCCGTTGGTGACGACCCGCCCTTCTTCCGAAGCCGCCCCGACGACGACGCCACCGGGACACATGCAGAAAGAATAGCACGACCGCCCTTCCGGACTGTGGTAGACCAAGGCGTAGTCCGCCGGTTCCAGGCCGAGATCTGCTGCCGGGCAGCCATACTGGGCCCGGTCGATGACATCCTGGGAATGTTCGATACGCACGCCGACGGCAAAGGGCTTCTTTTCCAGGGTAACGCCCTGGTCGTGGAGCATGTAATACGTATCGCGGGCACTATGGCCGATACCCATGACGACCAGCTCGGCCGGATATTCATCGCGGTCATTAACGGTCACAGAAATAATGCGGCCTTCATCGTCGCGATGGATGGCCGTGACGCAGCTGGAAAAATGGACTTCCCCGCCCCGGGCTTCGATGGTATGACGCATATTCTTGACTACGCGGCGCAGGACATCGGTCCCGACATGGGGATTATAGGCATACAGGATATCCTCCGGTGCGCCGGCATCGACAAAAGTCTGCAAGATGCGCCGCAGCAGCGGATGATTGACGCGGGTCGTCAATTTGCCATCCGAAAAGGTCCCGGCCCCACCTTCGCCGAACTGGACATTCGACGAGGCCTTGAAAGGACCGCCACGCCAAAAAGTTTCTACATCTTTCGTCCGGGTATCGACATCGCAGCCCCGTTCAAAGACGATAGGCGCGTAGCCGTGTTCCGCCAGGGCCAAGGCAGCTGCCAGGCCGGACGGGCCGGTCCCGATGACGATAGGCCGGTGCGCCATCGGCTGTGTACCGGGATGGATTTCCGGCGCTGGCGTCTCGGTCAGACGACGGACATCCTTATTATCCCGGCAGCGTTTCCACACCCGGTCTTCGTCGGCAAAAGAAACGTCGACAGTGAAGACGAAATAAATCCGCGGCTTCCGCCGGGCATCAATGGACCGGCGGACAATGGTAAGGCCGGAAATATCGCTGCGGCTGCATCGAAGCTTTTTAGCCACTAAAGCTGCCAAAGGCTTCTGCATAGGGACAGCCGTGCGGATATTCAATACTCTAAGCACAATGATCTCCCTTCCTACTCTTCTTTCTTGATACTCAGTGTAGCGTCGACTTCATCAGGGTCCATGACGACGCCATCTATCGGCGGAATGAGGACTTTCCACGTCTTTTCTTCCGTCATATTCTCGATATCGATATCGGGCAAGTCGATGGTATCGATATTCTTCAGCGTATCCGCTTCCCCTTTGACGACGACAGCCGTCGGCTGGACGGAAACGGTCTTCCACGCCGTTTCCCCCTGGACGTTCAAGTTCAAGGGAACGGTCTTGGTAATCGCATTGTGGGCTATGGTCACTTTGACATTGCTCTGCCAGGGAGTCATTTCCAGCCCTTCTACCGGCGTCCCATCGGCCTGGTACAAGTGAATCGGCGCCATAATCGCAAAGTCGCCATTGCGCTGATTGACAGGGATATCGACGACAGCCTGGTTGACTTGCTGAATGAGGCGGCGCGCCCCGCTGACGACGACTTTTTCCGGTACGATTTTCAGATCGCTGATGAAATCCTTATCGTCCAGCTTGCCGACGACATGCGGCGTCAATTTAAATTCTTTGACCGTATAGACATCGACAGTGATTTTCGTCGACGTCATGCTCTGTTTCTTCAGCTCCGTCCCACCGGGTATTTCGACGTGTACCGGTACTTCCACTTCCCCTTCCTGGACATTGGACAAATCGATATAGGCCTTGATATCCGACGGGCCGACGTTGATGATCGTATTGCGCGGGCCCGACAAGCGGACATAGACCGTCTTGGGTACATTAGACGTAATGTATTGGGAATCGAGGTTCTCTACGGTAATCGGCACGGTATAACTGCCTTCACTGAGCGGGTTCTGTTCGTTGATGATGACGAACCATAAGACGATAGCCAAGAGAAGGCAGACGATCTTGAGCTGCCATTTTTTATCAAGCTTGTTCATAAGCTAAGGCCTCCATTTAAAAATATTGGCCAAGCCCTGAGGCGTCCGGTTCAGGAATGTCTTCAGGACATTGCGCAAAGCATTGCCATCGAGGTGGCGATAAATATGACCGCCATAGGTATAGGAAATGGAACCCGTTTCTTCGCTGACGACGACGACGACGGCATCGGCCAGTTCGCTGATGCCGATGGCCGCCCGGTGGCGCGTCCCCAGTTCCGTCGACAAGGACCGGTCCGACGTCAGCGGCAGCAGACAGCCGGCAGCCATGATGCGGTTCTCGCGGATGATGACGGCCCCGTCATGGAGCGGGGTATTGGGGATGAATATATTTCCCAGCAGTTCCCGCGACACCAGGCCGTCGATGGCAATGCCCGTGTCGATATAATCGTTGAGGCCGACTTCGCGTTCAAAGACGATGAGCGCCCCTGTATGGGTCTTCGATAAGGATTCACTGATAGCGACGATTTCGTCGATGAGCCGTTCCAGTTCTTCCATACTGATGACCTGGCCGGATCGGAAGAAACGGCCCCGGCCAATCTGTTCCAGGGCCCGCCTCAACTCTGGCTGGAAGACGACAGGCAAGGCGACGAGGATGACCGTCATCCCCTGCTGCAGCATCCAGTTGATGACGTGCAGGTCCAAAATCTTACTGACGACAGTGACTACGCCCAAGACCAGCAGTCCCTTGATCAAGGCGACAGCCCGCGTATTGCGGATGAGGATGAATAATTTATAGAGTACAAAAGCAACGAGCAGAATATCCAATATATCCAACAGCCGGAAGCTGCTGATGAAACCTTGAAAGGGTAGGTACATAGGGCTTCACTCCACACAAAGAGAATAAAAATTAAATAGGTATCCCTATTTTACAATATTTTGGGCATAAAAAAAAGGGCTTGTCGTCGGTGACAAGCCCTTTTTAGTGGCTAGCAGCTAATGGCTAGTGGTTAGCGGAGGGTTTTAAATTTAAAGCCCTCTTCTACAAACTACAAACTCCGTACTACAAGCTCACTTTTCTGCCGCTTCTTTTTTGGCCGTCAGCTGCGCTTCTGCATCATGGACCATGCGCAGATTGGCTTCCTGTTTGGCCAGTGTCTCGAAGTTGATGGACTTCAGGCGGGCCGCCAGGTCGCGCTGGATGTCGGCAAAGGCGGCATAAATAGAACACATGCCGCTGCAGCCGCGGAGCCGATGTCGTGGAGACAGCGCTGTAATTCTGTCTGCCCTTCGACGGCGTCGATGATATCAAAAAGAGTGATGTCCTTGGGCGCCCGCTGTAAGGCAAAACCGCCTTCGACACCGCGATAGGACTTCATGATGCCAGCCTTGGTGAGGCTGCGCATGATTTTCAATAAAAAACGTTCTGGTATATTCTGTTTTTCTGCCAGCGCCGCGCCGGTAATCTTCGTACCTTCCGGGAGAGACGCCAAATAGAGGACCATGCGGAAGGCATAGTCCGTAGCCTGATTCAATCTCATATTTCTACCCCCTTGTTGTCTATATCTTGTATTATACAATAAAAGACAAAAAAAGTATAGTTTCAATTATGTTGTCTCTGTGTGTCGGAGTACATTTATAATTTACTTCTCCATCGGGCAGGGGCCGGTTTTTATATATCGTTTGCCGTGTTTCGTGATTCGTTTGCCGTGAAGGTTTAAAATTTTTAACAATCTGCTGTATAAAAATATCATTTTTCTTGCAGCTGTGAGAATTTTCGACAAACGAACCACGCCAAACGAACCACAAAAGGGGCTTGTCGCTTAAGGCGACAGCCCCTTTTCTCTTAAAGAAAATCGATAATTTTGAAAATGATAGCTGACATGACCGCGCTGATAGGAATGGTGACGACCCAGGCGACGAGCATGCTGCGGGCGACACCCCAATGGACGGCGCGGACGCGTTCAGCTGAACCGATACCCATGATGGAGCCCGATACGACGTGGGTCGTACTGACCGGCAGATGAAGGAAGGTGGCCGTAAAGATGACGATGGACGAGTTCAAATCCGCCGCAAAGCCATTGATCGATTCCATCTTGAAGATCTTCGTCCCCATCGTAGAGATGATACGCCAGCCGCCGGCCGAAGTCCCTAAAGCCATGGACGTAGCGCAGGCCATCTTGACCCAAATCGGGATTTCCATAGTTTCAATATAACCGCCGGACAAGAGAGCCAGGGCGATGATCCCCATGGCCTTCTGGGCATCATTGGAACCGTGAGAAAAAGCCATCAGGCTGGCCGACAAGAGCTGCATCTTGCGGAACTGCCGGTTCAGAGCCAGCGGCGAATACTTGCGGACAATCCAGAGGATACCAATCATGACGAAATACCCGGTAGCCAAGGCGACGACAGGCGACAGAATCAGAGACAAGATGATTTTGCCGATACCGCCCATATCGAGGGCTGCCGGTCCGACGCTGATGCAGACGGCGCCGATGACACCACCGATCAGGGAATGGGACGAACTGCTCGGTATGCGGTAATACCAGGTAAGGACATTCCAGATAATCGAGCCGATGAGGGCGGCTACGATGACTTCCAAGCTGATTTCAGCCGGATTGAGGACCAGGTCGCCGCCAATGGTCTTAGCGACGCCGGTGCTGATCATGGCCCCGGCGAAATTGAGGCACGCTGCCATCATGATGGCGTGGCGCGGTGTAATGGCCCGCGTCGATACGCTCGTCGCGATGGCATTGGCCGTATCGTGGAAGCCATTAATATAATCAAAGAGAACGGCCAACAAAACGATGGCCCAAATTAACCAATGCTCAGGCATACTTCAATACAACCCTTCTGAACGTAACGACTAAATCTTCACAATCATCGGTGACGTCTTCGACAGACTGGAGGATTTCCTTCCACTTGATGATTTCAATGGGGTCCTTGCAGTTCTTGAACAAGTTCGCCATTTCTTCATGGTACAAATCATCGCAGTCCTGTTCCAATTTCAAGACTTTCTTGCTCCGCGCTTCGACTTTGAGGTAATTCTTCTTGAGGTCCTTCATGTAGCCGATGGATTTGCGGATCTCTTTCATGGCTTTCGCCGTAATGGTCGCCATCTGCTTAGCGCCATCCGTAGCTTCGCCGACTTGGTACATACACATTTTATCCATGATTTCACTGATGTTGTCGACAGCTGCATCGAGCTGATCGATCAGCTGCTGGATATCTTCACGGTCCATAGGCGTAATGAAGGTCTTCTGGAGGCGCTTCATCGTTTCCATGACCAGCGCATCGGCCTGGTCGGCCAGAGCGTCGATTTTTTCTAATGCCGTTTCTTTCGCGACTTCACCGTTAATAGCCTGGCTCAGTAACTCAGCCGCTTCATAGCTCAATGTCGCATGTTGGTCCAATAGGGAAAAAAACTTTTCTTCCTTGGGCTTTAAGTGAAATGCCATAGTCATCGATCTCCTTAAATAAAAGATAGGAATAAGCCTTTATCAAAATTTACACGATTGTTTCTGATTCTTTACAAGGCCTTACTTAAAATTATATCATATGGCCTGTCATTATTCTATAACAATGAGGCATTTTTTCTCCCTCATCCTGCAATCGATGCATTCTAAAAATGCTGTCACTTTTTATGACGACAAAATTAAAATACTTTAAATTGCAGCCTTCCACAGCCTGAGCTATACTGTAAAGCAAAGACATACAGGAATACCATGGATGACGGAGGTGATAGCATGGATTTTACACCTCGTATGCAACAGATTTTACAGCGCCTGCTATCGGAAACGGACTTTGTATCGGAGCAAACCCTGGCCGATGACCTGGGTATCAGCAAGCGGACGGTCCAGCGTGAACTCGACGGGACAACAGGCGCACTGGCTTCTTATGGCCTGCAATTACAGCGCAAGAAAAAGGCCGGCCTCATGCTCATCGGGCCTGAGAAAGAAAAAGAACGACTGGCCGCTTCCCTGCAAACGGCATCGGCTATGGACTTTACCGATAAGCAGAATCGCCGCCGTTACTTGCTCTTTGAAATCCTGCGCGACCGGACACCGAAGAAACTCTTCTATTACAGCCAGCTCCTCGGTGTCAGTGAAGCCACAGCTGCTTCAGACCTGGAAGCACTGGCCCCATGGCTGCAAAAAAATAATTTATCCGTTTTGAAGAAGCAAGGCTACGGCGTCGTCCTTACGGGCAGTGAAAAAGACTACCGCGAAGCCATGCGCCGCTTCATCAGCGAAACGACGTCTGCCGAAGATTTCAAAGACCTCCATGATGGCCAGGAAGCCTTGACCAAGGCCGTCATGAATGTGACGGATAAAGGCATCTATAAATTGCTCAACAGCCATACGATTCAGCGAGTCTATACGGTTCTCCAGAAACTTCACGAAGAAAAAATCGCCCACTTCACAGATGCCGCCAAAATCGGTCTGGTCATCCATATTGCCATCGCCATCGAACGCGTGGCCAGCGGACAATTGCAGGAAGAACCTGCTGTCCCGCCAGCCATCCCGGATGATGAAGACAGTACCTTGGCACGACGCATCTTGAAAGGCATGGAAGAGGAATTTCAGCTGCCCATGCCATCCATCGAAATATCCTATCTGCTCCTGCACATCAAGGGCGCCAAAATCCGCTATAACGGCAGTCCCTGGCAGGGTCCGGACGGACTGGACGAACCAGCCCTTCTCGTCATCATCAATAAGATGATTGAAGCCTTCGACCCGCAGTATGCCTATGATTTGCGCTGTGATGATGAATTCATCCGCGGCCTGTTCGTCCATTTACAGCCGACTATCGTGCGCTTGAAACACCATCTGAATATCATCAATCCCCTGCTGGACGATATCAGACAGGAATATGCCTCGGTTTTCCAAAAATCCCGCCGCGCTGCCACCATCTTGGCAGAGGCCTTGGATACAACGGTTTCCGAAGAAGAAATAGGCTATTTGACTATCCATTTCGGCGCAGCCCTGGAGCGCCTCAAAGGCAAGAAAGTCTTTACCCGCAAAGTCATCATCGGCATCGTCTGCGCCAGCGGTTTCGGCCTGGCCCGCCTGATGATGACCCGTCTTCAAAACAAACTGCCCAGCTATGTCGAGCTCCATACATATAGCAAGGATGGCTTGACAGAATCGGTGTTGCAAGAGACAGATTTCTTCATCAGCACCCTGCCCCTGCAGATTCCTGGAGCCGACGTCCTGCGTACATCCCCCCTTATCACGGGTTCGGAACTTCAACATATCCTGGGTAAAATTGATACATATTCCCACATCCGCAAAGCGCCGGACCTGGTCACGCCTTCAGGAGAAACTTTTTTATCCGCCCTGGACCGGACACATCTCCTGGCCCGGGAAATGGCCGGTCTTCTGCGTCACTATCAGCAATTCACCGTCCCCGCCTCGTCTACCTTTGCCCAAGTCGTCCATACGCTGGCCGCAGCCGCAACGAAAGGCGAAGAGGATACGGCCCTCTTATTCGACGCCATCATCCGCCGCGAATGCTTGAACAGCCAGATTTTCCCAGACCAGGGCTTTGCTTTGCTTCATTGCCGTACCCAAACCATCCGTCAATCCTTATTCTATACGTGCGTCCCCGACGGCCCAGCCTTTGAGGACGACTATTTCAAAGGCATTGCCACTGTCCTGCTGCTCATCATGCCCGAAGACGAATATCGCCAGGTCCATACGGACGTGCTGGGTTTCATCAGCAGTTCCCTAGTCAGCGATGACGCTTTTTACCAGGCCATCCTCGGGCACGACCCAGAAAAAATCCGCTGCCACCTGCAGCGGATCCTCAAGACCTATTTCGAGTCTGCCCTGAGTCTATAAGTCGACGTACTGCCGGAGTTTCTTGACATACGACCGGCCGATGGGCACGGGCTGGTCTTCCATTCCTTTGACGATGAGGACGTATTGATGATTGAACCACGGTTCGATTTGCTGAACCTCATCGATGTTGACGATATAATTGCGGTGACAGCGAAAGAACACCTCTTCAGGCAGACGCTTTTCAAACTGGACCAGACTGAGATGGCTGGGATACGTCTTGCCCGACAAGGTAACGAGAAAAACTTTTCGTTTCTCTGCATAGACCAGGCGGATATCTTCCGTCGAAATGAGTTTGATCTTGTCGCCTTCATCGACGGAAAAACGCCGGGCATAACTGGGTCGGCTGCTGTCAACAGCTGTTTCGGAAGCTCCTTCCTGCAAAGGAGCTTCTTTTTTTATATAGACAGCGCGGAATTTCTCGACGACCCGCCGCACTTCCTCCTCTGTAACCGGTTTGACCAGATAATCGAGGACATTGAGCCGCAGCGCTTGGGAAATAAAATCGCGCTTGCCCGTGACGAAGACGACGGCTGGATGAGGGCCTTTGGCCGCTTCAATCTGTCTGGCAATGGTCATGCCGCTGACCCGCGGCATTTCCAGCGTCAGAAAGACGATATCCGGCTGATGAGCCGCCAGACAAGCCATGGCTTGTTCCCCTTCATAACATATTGATTTTACCTCGATAGACGGATCCCCACGCTGTAACAGCTTCTTCAACTGCGCCGCCATTAGCGGTTCGTGATCGATGATCACGGCTTTTGCCCCCATGTCAACACCTTCTTTTCATGATTTTTCATCTTCATTATACCACAAACCGTGTTATTGCCAGTAGGGATAAAGCCTGTAAAAACCTCATTTCCCAAGTCCTGTCATCTTCCAAAAGGACAAAGTTAAATTACTTTTAATTGCTTTTGATATGTACACAAGTTATACTGTAGCCATCAAGAGAGCAGCGCAGTGCAATCCGGAGTGTCAGGTACTGCTCGTGTCCCACGTATTCATTCCAAAGATTTTAGGAGGAATCATCATGAAAGCAAAAGTCCAATCCTTCGGCCGTTTCCTCAGCGGTATGGTCATGCCAAACATCGGTGCCTTCATCGCCTGGGGCCTGATTACGGCCTTATTCATCCCCAGCGGCTGGCTGCCTAACGAACAGCTGGCAAAAATGGTCGGACCTTTCCTGACCTACGTCCTGCCCCTGCTCATCGCCTTCCAGGGCGGCAAAATCGTCGGCGGCCTGCGCGGCGCCATCATGGGTGCCATTGCCACAGTCGGCGTCATCTGCGGCACGACCTACACCATGTTCATGGGTGCCATGGTCATGGGGCCCCTGGCCGGCCTGGTCATCAAGAAATT
>ENA-OPAR01000685-OPAR01000685.1-human-gut-metagenome-genome-assembly--contig:-NODE-685-length-14712-cov-4.304291_pt1 | contig 14712 bp, 7 predicted proteins | sample MGYA00241061_ERZ501438 | MGnify/ENA primary metagenome ERZ501438 (study PRJEB25962, sample SAMEA2042580) | human gut metagenome | biome: human gut; feature: human-associated habitat; material: faeces...
ATGGAACAACCGTTTGGTTGAACTCGAACTCCATTTTAAAATATCCGGCTGCCGGATTCCACTCCAAAGAGAGGAAAGTGATTTTGGAGGGAGAGGGGTATTTTGAGGTAGCGCGTGATGAGAAACATCCTTTTATTGTTGAAACGGAGAAATATAACGTCAGAGTGTTGGGAACCACGTTCAATGTTTCCGCTTATCCGGATTCTGACCTGTTTGAAACCTCTTTGATAGAAGGTAAGGTTACCGTGTATCAGCCCGATACACAGCATGAAGTCATGCTGCAACCTAATGAGAAGGTAGAGACGATAGATGGAAAACTTTGTAAGGAAACCTTTACGTCAGATCATGCTTTCTTGTGGAGGATAGGTGTTTATTCTTTCAAGAATGAACCGTTGGAAGCTGTATTCAAGAAACTGGAGCAATATTATGAAGTGCGGATTATCAATAAGAACATTGAAATTGCCTCCCGTCCGTGTACGGGTAAATTCCGTCAGAAAGAAGGGATAGAGCACGTGGTAAAGGTATTGCAGAAGTATGTCGGCTTCGACTATACTTTGGATGAAGAGAACAATCAGATAATTATCTATTAACCCTAGTATTTAATCTAAAAAAACACCGAAAATGAGAGCTAGAGAACCGGCCCGTCCAGAACAGAAATATCGGTAAGTGCTGCAACACTTACCGATATGTGAGAAGTCAACAAGAAAGACTCGCACCTGTTACAAATCTTTATGTATTAACTTAATAACTCGAAGCAAAGATATGAAAAATAATCTTTGGTGTGGGTGTATTGCCCATAGAAAAACACACTGTACTCAAATTTTAAGAATTATGAGGTTGACTGTCTTTTTCCTGTTATTCATCATTTTTGAGGCGTATTCCGTGAATAGTTATTCGCAAAATCAGAAGGTTAGAATGAATAAAGGAATCGCAACACTGGCTGAGATTATCAGACAGATTGAAAAGCAAACGGACTATTTGTTTATTTACAACGAACGTGAGGTTAGCCTGAAACGCAAAGTGGCTATTTCCACTCCGAACGGGACGGTGGCAAGTCTGTTGATGGATGCGTTGAAAGGTACGGAGTTCTCCTACACGATGGAAGGAAAGCACATCATTCTTACGAAGAAGCAAGTGGAGGGACGGACTCCCACACAACACAAGAAAAGAATAACCGGACTCGTGAAGGAAACTTCCGGTGAAGTTGTTGTGGGATGTAATGTGACCGTGAAGGGTACTACGATCGGTACCATTACCGATATAAACGGTAAATATAGCCTTGAAGTGCCCGAGCATGCAACATTGGTCTTTTCTTTTTTGGGATATAAGAGTATGGAATATCCGGTGAAAGCGCAACAGAACATCAATGTCACGTTGAGTGAAGATTCAAAAGCATTGAATGAAGTAGTTGTGGTAGGCTACGGAACACAGCGCAAGGCATTGGTAACTAATGCTATCAGCTCCTTCAAACCGACAGAATCGAATATGCGTCCGGTGCTTAGCCCGAGCGAACTGTTACAGGGACGAGTAGCGGGGGTTACGGTATCGACAGGTTCCGGCAACTTGGGAAGTTCCGAACGGATGAGTATTCGTGGAGCCGCCTCATTGAGCGCCAGCAATGAACCGCTTTATGTAGTGGACGGGATACCTATTCTCAACAGCAACGCTTCTCTATTTAACATGGGAGAGAATCTAAGTTCGATGGCAGTGTTGAATCTGACAGATATCGAATCCATCGAGGTTCTGAAAGATGCGGCTTCTGCTTCTATTTATGGTTCGCGTGCCGCAAATGGTGTTATCATCATTACTACTAAACAAGGTAGGAAAGGACAGATTAAGATTAATTTCGACGCTTCGGTTTCCGCATCTATGTACCAGTCTAAATTAGATATGATGAATACTGAGCAATATGGGCGTACATTATGGCAAGCCAATGTGAACAGTGGTAAGAATCCGAATGCTAATTCTATCGGTTATCAATATGATTGGGGATATAATGCTGAAGGCTATCCTGTGTTGGATAACATCTATGTTCCCAAATTTATTGATGATGCCAATACAATAGCAACAGGTGATACGGACTGGTTTGATGAAATCACACGTACCGGCTTTATTCAACAATACAATCTTTCGTTGAGTAATGGAACGGAAAGAGGTAATTATTTCTTTTCTCTGGGATATTATAAAAATGACGGTTTGATTGAATATACAAACTTCGACCGTATTTCTGCACGTATTAATAGTGATTATAAGGTGATAGATAATATTCTGACTATCGGTGAGCATTTCACTCTGAACCGTACGACGGAAGTCCAAGCTCCAGGGAATATCATGAGTGACGCCATGATTGCCCTTCCCATGATTCCCGTACACACTGTGGATGGAACGAATTGGGGAGGTCCCAACAGTACTATGCCCGCCCGCCAAAATGTGGCTCGTGTAATTTATGATAATCGGAACAACCGATATACTTATTGGCGTTTGTTCGGTGATGCGTATGTAAACCTGAACCCGGTGAAAGGACTTAATATCCGTTCCACTTTTGGATTGGACTATGCACAGAAGTATCAACGTAATTTTACGCTTCCTTACAACACCGGTTTCCTGAACAGTGATAAGGATGCGGTTGAGATGAAACAGGAGCATTTCACCAAATGGATGTGGAATGCTGTGGCCACTTACGAATTGGAGATTGGCAAACATCGTGGAGATGTTATGGCAGGTATGGAGTTGAATCGTGAAGACGACATAAACTTTGCTGCTTACCGTGAAGGATTTGCGATTCTGACTCCCGATTATATGTATCCTTCCGCAGGAGTAGGACAGTCACAGGCAAGTGGCGGAGCAGGTGGTTTCTCACTAGTTTCTTTCTTCGGAAAACTGAACTATTCGTATGCTGATAAATATTTACTTTCATTTACCCTCCGTCGTGACGGGTCTTCCCGTTTTGGTAGCAATAATAAATATGCTACTTTCCCTTCCGTTTCTTTGGGATGGCGTATTAGTCAGGAGGCTTTTATGGAAAAAACTAAAGATGTGATTGACGATTTGAAAATTCGTGCGGCTTGGGGACAAACCGGTAATCAGGATATTGAAAATTACGCACGCTATTCTATCTACGAATCTAAATACGGTACAGGTAATCCTCCTACTTATGGAACTTCTTATGATATTACCGGAAGTAACGGCGGTAGTTTGCTTCCTTCCGGATTTGTGCGTACTCAGATTGGAAATGACGATATCAAGTGGGAAACTACTACACAAACCAATGTCGGTATGGATTTCAGTTTGTTTAATCAGACATTGTATGGCTCTGCCGAATATTACTATAAAAAAACAACGGATATTTTGATAAAACCGTCTTACATCGGTATTCTTGGAGAAGGTGGCGGGCAGTGGAGAAATGCCGGTTCGATGGAAAACAAGGGCTTTGAGTTTAATTTGGGCTATCGCAATAAGACGGCTTTCGGGCTTAGCTATGATATTAACGCGAACCTCGGTTTGTATCGGAACAAGATTTTGTTTGTACCGGGTGAAGTGGCTTCTACCGGAGATTTCGGTGGTGACGGGGTGATGAACATTATTGGTCATTCTATTAATATGAGAGCCGGTTACATTGCCGACGGCATTTTCAAGTCACAGGAAGAAGTGGACAATCATGCCGATCAGACCGGAAAAGGCGTAGGGCGTATCCGCTATAAAGATTTGGATAATAATGGTGTTATTGATACTAAGGACCAGACTTGGATCGGAAATCCGAATCCTGATTTCACGTATGGACTCAATATCTATCTGGAATATAAGAACTTTGATTTGACTATGTTTTGGCAAGGTGTGCAGGGAGTGGACGTTTACAATGAGGTGAAGAAGAATACCGACTTCTGGTCGGTAGGCGATATGAATGCTAATCGTGGCACCCGTCTGTTGGGAGCATGGACTCCGCAGAATCCGGGATCGGATATTCCTGCCGTTTGTTTGGAAGACTTGAATAATGAAAAGAGAATTTCCAGTTATTATGTAGAAAACGGTTCTTATCTGAAACTTCGGAATTTACAATTAGGTTATACATTGCCGACAGATATCTCGAAGAAAATAAAGATGGAACGTTTGCGATTCTATTTCAGCGCACAAAATTTGCTGACCATCAAAAGTAAGAACTTTACCGGTATGGATCCGGAAAATCCGAATTTCGGTTATCCGATTCCTCTCAATCTTACGTTCGGTTTCAACATAGGTTTTTAATTCATTAAATAACGATAATTATGAAAATCAAGAATATATATATATCCTCTTTGCTGTTGGTAGCCTCGTTGGTCGGTACTACCGGTTGCAATGACTTTTTGGAAAGAGACTTACAGGGAAGTTCTGACGAGGGACAAACGATTAGTCCCGATAATGTGGACAATCTGGTAATTGCTGCTTACGCTCACATGGTGTCCGGTGAGGATATGAACAGTCCTTTCAGCCTTTGGCCGTATGGAAATGTCCGTGCAGATGATGCTTATAAAGGCGGGGCAAACTCCGAAGACGGTTCGCATTTCCATTTTCTGGAGATTGCTACGGGGATGACTACTGACAATTGGGCTTTTGATGATATCTGGTATCGTCTTTATTCGGGGGTGGCACGTGCCAATGCTGCTTTGAAATCTTTGGATGGTATGGATGCAAATACTTATCCGCAGAAGAATGAACGTATCGGTGAGATGCGTTTCTTACGTGGTCATTATATGTTTCTGTTGAAAGTGATGTTCAAGCATATCGTTTATGTAGATGAAACGATTCCTACTTCGGACTATACCAAGATTTCTAACCGCCAGTATACTAACGACCAACTTTGGCAGAAGATAGCAGATGACTTTAAGTTTGCATATGATCATCTTCCCGATACACAAGTGGAAAAAGGGCGTCCTACGCAGGCTGCTGCATCGGCCTATCTGGCAAAGGTGATGCTTTACAAAGCTTATCGCCAGAATGAAAAGAATGAAGTGACCGAAATTAATGAAGATGATTTGAAAGCTGTAATTACGTATACGGATAATGCTATCATGACTGCCGGAGGTTTTGGTCTGGAAGAAGATTTTGCATATAATTTTCTGCCGCAATATGAGAACGGAAAGGAATCTATTTGGGCTGTCCAATATTCGCAGGATGATAATACGATGTATGGCAACTTGAACTTTGGTAATGAGTTGACAGCTCCGCAATTCTTCGGGTGTTGTGATTTTCAGAAGCCTAGCCAAAACTTGGTGAATGCTTTCCGCACGGAAAACGGTAGGCCGATGTTCGATACTTACAATGAGAAAGATAATTATGATGTGCAAGGCAACTACGATCCCCGTTTATTCCACACGGTGGCGATTCCGGGATTTCCTTATAAGTATAATGTGAACTATATTTTTGATAAGACGTGGACACGTAACGAACAGGAATATTATGGTCTTTACTCATCTTTAAAAGAGAATGTGGACCCCGATTGTTCTTGCCTGAAGAAAGTGAATTCTCCGTTTGTTGCTAATTCGATGAACCGTATTGTATTGCGTTATGCAGATGTAGTGCTGATGCGTGCCGAGGCATTGATTCAGTTGAATCGTTTGTCGGAAGCATTGCCGTTGGTCAATGAGATACGTAACCGTGCAGCCCGTAGTACTACGCTTGTTTTTGATTATGGGGCAAGTTTTAAAGTAGAACCGTATACAATGGCCGAATGGACTGATCGGGACATTGCTATGAGAGACCTGAAATGGGAACGTCGTCTTGAACTGGCATTGGAAGGAAGCCGCTTCTTTGATTTAGTTCGTTGGGGAGATGCGGCAAAAGTGATGAATCAATATTATGCGTCGGAAGCTAGTCGTCGTTCTTATTATTCGGATGCAAATTTTACAGCAGGAAAGAATGAATATCTGCCTATTCCTCAGAAGCAGATCAATTATAGTGGTGGTTTGTATCAGCAAAATAATGGTTGGGAGAAATAATAAATGGGAATTATGAAGACTTTGATAGATAAAATATATATGGTGTTACTGGCTGCACTTTTACTTTCTGCAGTTGGATGTAGTGATGATGATGACACATCGTTGGCTTTGAATGGTGATACATGGATTACTTCTTTCCATATCGAAGGTTATGATAACTTTATCGTTGAGCAGGATAATCAGGCGAGAAGCATTAAAGTACATGTGGAAGATAATACAGATGTGACAAATTTAATTCCGGTATTTACTTTGTCCGAAGGGGCTACGGCGAATTTGGAAAGTGGTAAACCTGTTAACTTTACAATGCCTGTAGTGGTAAAAGTCACAAACGGAAATGTATTTATGAATTATACGATTTCCGTAGAATTGGATAAGCCGCAGATTACTGGATTTATGATAGGAGAGTATGCGGGCAGAATTGATGAAACAAACAAGGAAATCGTTGTGTATGTACTTGAAGACATGGATATTACCGCTTTGTCTCCAGTCGTTACTGTTCCTGATGGTGCTACGGTAAGCCCGTTGTCAGGCACTACATTGGATTTCACTACACCTAAAGAATATACGGTTACAAATCATTTGAATGCAGCCACTTATACGGTGAAGGTAGAAAAGGTAAGAACTTTTGTTTCAATGGCATTTATCGGAACTGCTGCAACTATTGATGAACTGACTAATAATGAAGAAAAAGCCGCTGCTCAATGGATGTTGGATAATATGCCGGGAGCAAGGTATATTTCATATTCAGATTTGAGGGATGATAACCCGAAAGTGAAACTTGATCCGGAACAGATAAAAGTCATTTGGATTCATGATGATAATCCTATCTATGATGATAATGGATTTAATTGGAATTCAAAGAATAATATTAAGAATTATTATCAGACAGGTGGAAATTTGTTATTATCTCGTGGAGCTTTACGATATATTGTAAAAGATCGGTGGGCTATTTCTATGGATGGTAGAGATCCTAATAATCAATTTAGGAGTGAAGATTCTCAGACTGTTACAGAAAAACCTTGGGGCTTTTCAATAGAGGGTATCTCTCATGAAATATTTGATGGCTTAGTAACTGAGGATAATTCTAATATTTATTTAATAAATACAGGTTATCATATTTTTAATTGGGTATTTCAATGGTGTATAGATTGGGAACCTTATTGGGGAATAGAAGGATGGAGACAACAAACTGGTGCAATAGAGTTGGGGTATGATGTTTCCAATCACAATGCAGTGCCTATCGCTGAGTTCCCTTCTCGCCAGATAGGAGGAAATAGTAGTGGAAAGGTAATATGTATTGGCATGGCAGCTTATGATTGGTATGATGAAAACCAATCAGATAATCAATATCGTGGTAATATCGAGAAGCTTACCTCTAATGCACTCGATTACTTAAGCAAGTAAAGTATAATCTGATAAAGAAAAGCAAATTATGAAAACTATGATATTAATGGCTTCAATATTGTGTCTGTCAATATCGTTTGCTGCTTGCAGCGATGATAACAGTCCGGTAATCACAGATAAAAATCTGAATGAAACGACAACATTCTTTAGTTCGACGGAATCGAACAATTATACGACTTATTACAAACCTTATGTTGGTTATGTAGGTGATCCAATGCCTTTTTTTGATCCGGTAAGTAAAGAGTTTCGTATTCTTTACCTTCAGGATGATCGTGACGGTAATTCTACTATCTATCATCCTATCCACGAATTGGCAACTACGGATGTGGCAAACTATATCTCTTTCCGCGAAGCAATACCATGCGGAACAGCAGTAGAAGATGATCCGGCTATCGGGACAGGAAGTACTGTTTATGATGAGGCTACGAAAACTTATTATACTTTTTATACAGGACATAAAGCTACCGAACCTCGTGAAGTAATATTGTTGGCTACTTCCAAAGATTGTAAAACCTGGACTAAAGACCGTTCATTCCGTTTATCGGCTCCAATAGAAGCAGGGTATGATAAAAATGAATTCCGCGATCCATATGTTTTTTATGATGCAACTGCGCAATGTTATAGGATGTTAGTTTCTGCTCTGAAAAATGGGGATGGATATATCATTGAGTTTACTTCTACCAATTTGCATGATTGGGATTTAAAACCGGAACCGTTCTTCAATAAGCCGCCTGCGGCGGAAACAAGGAGTTGCTGTTGGGGCAGCGGCCAGCAGGATGCGAGTGCTGCTCAAGGCACAAAGCATCCGCTGGGTGCCGCAACTCGAACTCGTGTCCGAAGAGAAAGCTACCGTCACACCCTCTGGCTTCCCGCACCAGCACCGCCGTTTCCTCAATACAGGCATTGGAGCAGCGCAGGCGCTTGAGGGTGCGGCGGATGCCGTCCTCGCCAAGGCTGTACAGCAGCGCCGCCAGCCGGATGGGCAGGTTTTCTGCACCCGCCGGGCAGGCATCCACCACCGGCTTTGCCGCCGCCAGTGCCTCCGATGAAAGCTCCGGCAGAATAACAAGCAGTATTTTTTCGTTAAGATATGCCGCAGGGGCGGGTGCGCTCAGCAGTTTTGCAAGCTCTTCCGCGATGCGCTCCACCGATACGCAGTCCAGATGGGCACACAGCTCCTGTGCCGCCTGCGCCGTGGGCGGGTCGATGGCAAAGCCAAACCGGGCTGCGAAGCGGTACAGCCGCAGGATGCGCAGCGCGTCCTCGGTGAACCGCTGGCGGGGCACACCCACCGCCCGTACGATGCCGCTTTGCAGGTCGGCCTGCCCGCCAAAGGGGTCCACAAAGCCCTCTTTTTCATTGTAGGCCATGGCGTTGATGGTAAGATCCCGCCGGGCCAGGTCCTCCCGCACATCCGGCACAAAATGCACCTCGTCCGGGTGGCGGCCATCTGTGTAGGTGCCTTCTGTACGGAAGGTGGTGATCTCGTAAAGGGCACCGCTCTGCTTCACCGTTACCGTGCCGTGCTGCAGGCCGGTGGGGATGCACCGCTGCGCGCCGAACAGCTCCATCACCTGCTGCGGCAGAGCACTGGTGCACAGGTCCCAGTCGTGCGGTGTAAGGCCCAGCAGACTGTCCCGCACGCAGCCGCCCACCACGTAGGCTGCATAGCCCGCCCTGTGCAGGGTGTCCAGCAGCTCTGCCGCACCCTCGTCCATCCGGATGGTCATGGCTGTGCCTCCTCGTACTGCAGGGTGATGCTTTTGCCGTCAAAGCCGCACTCCGCCGCCGGGAAGATGCTCTGTGCCTGCGCGGCATACTCCTCCGGGTCGGTGATCATGGGGGAATAATGGGTCAGCCAAAGCCGCTTTGCCCTCGCCTGCGCGGCAAGAGATGCGCTCTGCCCAAAGGTGCTGTGCCCCCACTGACGGGCCTGGTCTTCCTGCTCCGGAAGGGCATAGGTGGCATCGCATATCAGCAGGTCTGCGTCATGCGCCGCCTGCAAATAATACGGGCAGGGGGCCGTATCGCCGGAAAATACCACGCTCAACCCCTTGCGCGAGGCGCCCAGCACCTGCGCAGGCTGCACCGTTCTGCCCTCCACGGCAACGCTCTGCCCTTTCTGCAGCAGCTTCCATTGCTGCACCGGCACCCCCAGCGCCTGGGCCTGCTCCGGCGAAAATTTGCCTGCACGGGGCAGCTCCAGCCGGTAGCCAAGGCTTTTTACCCGGTGCTTTGTGGCAAACGGCACCAGCCGCGCACCGGCAGGCCAGCCCTCGCTCAGCGCATCCAGCGCCAGCGGCTGGCCCGGCATAAGCACCTGCGGCTTCACCGGATAGGGCAGCGGGCCGGTCAGTGCCCGCACCGCCGCCCAGATATCCGGCAGGCCCTCCGGACCCAGCAGCGCAAGCGGCCTTGTGCGGCCCTGCGCCCCCAGAGTCTGCAAAAGGCCCGGCAGACCAAAGATGTGGTCGCCATGGTAGTGGGTCAGGCAGATGGCATCTGCCCGCATCAGGTTCACGCCTGCCCGGTGTGCCGCTGCCTGAGTGCCCTCGCCGCAGTCCCACAGCAGGCCGTGGCCGCCGCAGGCAGCAAACGCCGCCGAGAGTGCCCGGTCCGGCAGTGGCATGGTAGCCGCAGTGCCCAGCAGTGTAATGGTCAGCATAAAGATCGTTCTCCCTGTACAATGTATCTCTTAAGGTTTTATTGTACCACAGCCCAGCACATTGCACAATCACTGCTGGCCGCGCATAGCATGGGCCAGTACAGCAAAAAGGGGGCAGCGGGATGAGACGCAAAAAAGGGGATCCTTTTTCCGGCAGGCCGCACAGCGGCCTTGGATGGGTGCTGCTGCTCGCCGCACTGGCCCTGTTTCTGCTAGCCGGTGCGCCCGGCTGCATGGCCCAGCGGATGGCGTGGTCTGCCCGGGGAACCATGATCTTTCTGCCCAGCGGGTTTTGAAAAAATGGGAGCATCCTGCTGCACAGAACACTCCCATTTTTCTTTTTATTTTCCATCCGAATAGGGCAGCTGGCCGGTCAGGGTCAGCGTTTCGGCAAGTTCGTCCTCCGAGCGGAACCGCCACGCCGCCGCTCCCACGGCCACATAGCAGGCATCGGCACGACCCTCCGGTGTAACGGCAAGGATCATCGTTTCACCGTCGCCCACCGCCGTTACCATGCCATCCGCACTCACAGTTGCCACGCCCGGATTGCTGCTGATCCATGTCATCGTTCCGTTTTTGGCGCCTGCAGCCTGCGCGGTCAGCTTCTGACTGGCTCCCACTGCCTGCAGCAGCATGGCGTTTTTGCTCATCTGCACCCGTCCGATCTCCGATGTGACCGTTACCGTGCAGCGCAGCACCTGCCCGGCTGTGGTCAGTGCGCTGATGACGGCCTTGCCGGACCCCTGCGCCTTTACGGTACCGTTTGTGCTTACCGATGCCACCGCCGGGTTGCTGCTGACCCACTGCCGCACATAGGTAAACCCGCCTTTGTTCTGTTCCAGCTTCAGCTGTTTCGTCGGGACAGGCTCCTGCTCTGTAATGGTAAGCGTCAGATCGCTGGTGTTCAGCACCAAGCGGCTGGCTGTGCTTTTGCGCACCGTGATGGTACAGGTGGTCTTTTCGCCGCGCTCATTGCGGGCCGTGACGGCCGCAGTGCCCTCGGCATGGCCGGTCACCCTGCCGGTGCCGTCCACCGATGCCACTGCCGGATCACTGGAAGTCCAGATCAGAAAGAAGTAGTCGTTGGGTGCCTGCACATTCAGGTAGGCCACCGGGGCCGGGTCTCCTTCGGTGATATCCAGCGTCAGTTCGGCAGTGTCCAATGTCATGCCGCTGTCCGGCAGCGGCTGCCCCTGCGCAGCATAGGCCGACAACGCCCCGGCTGCAAACAGTTCTGCGCACAGCACCACTGCACAAACACACGCTTTGAACCCCTGCTTCATGGGCTTTGCCCTCCCCGCCTGCTTTGCTGCAAGATCCTTTAAATATTCCTGTCTCCGTATTATTTTACACGCAGTGCAAAACCGGGTCAAGTTTTTTGCCCATTCTGCCGGGCAGCTGAGCCTTATTTTGTGGAGAATAATAAAATCCGCTTTTCAATTTTGTACAAAACGCCGCCGCACCCGGCAAACCGGATGCGGCGGCGCTGTTCTGCTTTTGAATTTTCAGCTTAGTAGTTGATCTTTTTCAGCTCAAAGTAGCTCTGCGGATGTGCGCACACCGGGCACTTGAGCGGTGCGGACTTGCCGATATAGGTGTAGCCGCAGTTCCGGCACTGCCATACCTGCTGCTCCTCGCGGGCAAAGACCTTGTTGTTTTTCAGGTTTTCGGCCAGCGCACGGTAGCGCTCCTCGTGCTCCTTCTCGATCTGTGCCACCATGGTGAACAGTGCTGCGATCTGAGGGAAGCCCTCTTCTTTGGCCTCCTTGGCCATGCGGGGGTACATCTCTGTCCACTCGTCGTGCTCACCGCCTGCTGCCATGTCCAGACAAGTCAGGGTATCGGGGATCGCGCCGCCGCACAGCAGCTTGAACCAGATCTTTGCGTGCTCCTTCTCATTGCCGGCGGTCTCCTCAAAGATCGCGGCCAGCTGCTCGTAGCCTTCTTTTTTTGCCATGCTGGCAAAGAAGGTGTACTTGTTGCGTGCCTGGCTCTCGCCTGCAAACGCTTCCATCAGATTTTTCTCGGTTTTGGTACCCTTCAGTTCCATGATGCTCTCCTTTCAAAAACGGATCTTCTGTCAGGATCGACCGATCCCGGCTCTATCATTCAGCCCGGCGGTAATTTTTTCGCCTGCGGCTCAGGTTCTGAACAGAGTATACCATATTTTTTGATGGAAATCAAGAACGATTCCTATTTATTCTGAGAATATTTCTCAGTTATGCTGCTTCAGTGCACACACAGCAATGCTCAGGGCGCTCCACGCTGCCTGATACATCAGCACCGTTGCCACCGAAAGCTCCCAGATGCTGCCTGCACTGGTGAGCAGCGCTGCAATGATAATGGAGAACAGCACCGAGACCATCTGTACTGTGGTGGCGCTGCTCTCGGCGTTCTGGGCCTGATCCGCAGCCTGCAGACCGCCGGTCAGGCTGGCAAACGCCTTGAGATGGATCATGCAGCAGGTGTCCTCCGGGTCTTCCGGTGCGGCCTTGATGGCGTTGCACTGCTCCTGATCCAGCACGGTGATCATGCCTTCCGGCAGGCGGTATGCTTCGGTAATGTGGTGTGCAGTCAGACTGGGGTCCTGACATGTGACCAGCAGGCGGATGTTCTCCTTTTGCAGCACGGCAAGGCCGCGGGCCACATTGCGCCCGCCCACATATTTCAGCACGAACATAGCGTGCAGATTGCCGGACACAGCCAGATACAAAATTTGCAGCTCGCCGTTCTTCGAGTGCTGCATCTCGTATTCCTCGTCCGGCAGTGGCACGCCCTCCTGCTCCAGATAGCGGCGGGTACCAATGAGGATGCGGTTGTTATCGCACCAGGCGGAAAAGCCCAGCCCATGGTGCTGCTCCAGATCCTTGACTGGGAACAGGATGTCTGTGCGTTCCTCAACGATCTGGCGGAACAGCCCCTTCAGGGTGCCGTGGCTCTCGTTCAGCACGCTGGCCGCGTACAGGATGGCGCGGTCGATGCGGCCGCCCTTGAAGATGCGGATATCCTCCAGCTGTGCGCTGTCGGCGGTGAACAGGTCGTCTGCATCGATCTGCAGCGTATCAATGCCGCCCAGCTGCTCAATGGCCTGCCAACCGGGCACGACTGCGCCCACAGCCGCAGCCGCACGCTGCAGCCGTAGCGAGGCAACGCCCGCGATCAGGGTAGAAGAAAGCGGTGCGCCCATGCACAGCACCGCTGCCATGGCAGCCGCCGCTTTGTTCCAGCCGGCACCTGCCAGCAGGAACAGCACGCCGCTGAGCAGGGCAACGCCCAGCAGGATGTACGAAACTTTGCGTGCACGGCGCTCGCTTGCGCGTTCGCTCAAGCTCTGCTCCACAAAGCCGTCAGCTTCCTTCATCGGGCGGCTCAGCAGCACCCAGGGGTCCTTCTGTTCCAGATCCCGTGCAAGGGCGCGCAGCAGGTCTTTGTCCTTGGCGCGGTAGGCGCCCTCGAACTCCACACCATTGGTCACCAGCTCATAGCCGCCCTTGACAGCAGCCAGCATCACCCGGCTGCCCAGCAGCGCAAGGAACAGCCCCAGCGCGGCCATGCCGCTGAGCAGCGAGATGCCGGTGGTGCCGCGGTAAACATTTGCGTTCAGCATGGCTGTAACCGCCTGCACCAGCGCTGCTACTGCGGCCAGCGCCGGCATCGTCTCGGAAGAAGGCCGTCCGCGCAGGCCGTTCAGGCCGTCGCGCAGCACCGGGAAGCCCACGCACAGGCTTGCTGCCAGCAGCAGCAGGTTTGCAGCATAGAATGCCGCCGGGGCAGCATCCGGGTCCAGCGCCGCCATGGCGGGCAGCAGCCCATCCGATACCAAACCAAAATGCAGCAGCACCACAGCCAGAATGCCGCCCAGCACGCAGCGCAGCGTCAGCTCTGCACTCATACGGTGCAGTTTATCCGCCGTAGCCTCCGGCTCGGTCAGCTCCGTTTCAGCATGTTCCTCCGGAGACACCGCGTCCTCCGCCTCAGCTTTCAGTTCCGGCTGTGGCGCAGCGGGTGCCTTCTCCGGTGCCTGCTGCGGCTCTTCACCGTCCAGCGGCAGCAGCGGCAGGCTCATGGTGTCCTCTTTTGCGGCAGGCTCCTCTGCCGGGGCCAAAGGTGCCTGCGGTGCGTCCTCGCTCTGCACTTTGCCAAAGAAATCGACCACCGGCTGCTTTTCCGGCTGCTCCGTTTTTTTCGGCTGCGGCACAGGTTCCGGCTGCAGCTCCGGTGCCGTCTCCTTTACCGCTGCAAACACAGCCGCGGGCAGCGGTGCACCGGACGGTTTCTTTTTGCTTTCAGCCGGTTTAGTTTCTGCTGCCGGGGCTGCTTCGGCCCTCGGTGCAGGCTTTTCCGGCTTCTGATCGCTCAGGCCGTTGATCATCGCCTTGAGCTGTGCCATCTCCTGCTGCTCCTGCTCTTCCTGCGGCAGCAGCACCTCCGGCGCATTCTTGGGGTGCCGGAGAGGCTTTGCCGTGCTGTGCTGCTCTGCGGGTCTTGCCGCCGGGACAGCGCTCTGCCGGGGTGTTTCCGGCTTCACTGCCGCCGGGGGTTCCGCCGTTTGCGGTGCAGATTTTTCCTCCGGCTTTTTGGCGGGTGCTTCCGGCTGTACATCCTCTGCTTCCTTCTCCAGAAAAGGCCACGGGGCCAGTTCCTGTTCCGGGTCTGCCTCCGGCTTCAGCA
>ENA-OPAR01000687-OPAR01000687.1-human-gut-metagenome-genome-assembly--contig:-NODE-687-length-14686-cov-3.584581_pt1 | contig 14686 bp, 10 predicted proteins | sample MGYA00241061_ERZ501438 | MGnify/ENA primary metagenome ERZ501438 (study PRJEB25962, sample SAMEA2042580) | human gut metagenome | biome: human gut; feature: human-associated habitat; material: faeces...
AGCGAGGAAGGGCAAAGAGAATTTGCTGCATGGCAGGCGGAGCAGGCTCATCTCTCCGGCAAAGAAAAACAGAGCGTTCCCGACGGGGAACGCCCTGTTGTACATATCGCTATCGTATGTGGATTTTTCAGGGTGCGTCCTATTCAGGGGCGCACCCTGTTTTTTGTTTTGCCTTATTTCACCTTGTTTCGCAGTTCTTTTTTCGTTGCCCACAGGCTGTAAGCGCAGGCGATCACCTCGGACACCCAGAACGCAAACCACGCTTTTTCGATGCCCATGGTGCGGATGAGAAGCCACAGGCAGGGCACCAGCACCACCAGCTGCCGCAAGGCACCGCCGATCATATTGACCACGCCGTTGCCAAGGCCGGAGGCAAAGTAGCCGCACAAGATCGTGAGGACCGCAAACAGGAAAGTTACCGAAATGATGCGCAGGGCAGGCACGCCGAAAGCCAGCATCTCGTCACTGGCAGAGAACAGCCCCAGCAGCTGCGCCGGGAGCAGCAGGAATACCGCCGTGCCGCAGAGGGCAAACACCACGCTGGTGGGCAGCAACACCTTCCATGCTTGCTTTACCCGGTCGGACTGCCCACTGCCATAGTTGAAGCCTACCACCGGGATGGTTGCCTGTCCCAGACCATTCACCGGCATCATCAGGAAGTTTTGCAGCTTATAGTAGATGCCGAAGAACGCTACCGCCGTGGAGGACACCCCCAGCAGAATGCCGTTGACCGCAAAGGTCATCACGCTGCCAATGGCCTGCATCACGATGGTAGGCAGACCCACCCGGTAGATGTCGGCCACATCCTGCCACAAAAAGCGATAGCCCTTCAGCCGGACGTGGATGACCGGGTTTTTGACCCGATTGAACCATAGCGCCGCCGCTGCGCCGATGAGCTGCCCGATGACGGTGGCAATGGCTGCGCCCCGGATGCCCATGGCCGGGCAGCCCAGCAGACCGAAGATCATAATGGGGTCGAGAATAATGTTGACCACTGCGCCGATGATGAGGGAGACCATAGACAGCACCGTGTCACCCACAGCCTGCAAGAGCCGCTGCCCGTAGGTCTGCAAAAAGATGCCCCAGCAGAACACGAGGTTCACCGACAGGTATTCCCGGCAGAGCTGCTGCAATTCGGGGTCACCCGTCAGGGCGGCAGCGATCCGGTTTGAAAATAGCAGCCCCACCAGCGTAAACACCAGCGAAGTGCCCAGCATCAGAAACAGCCCGGTGGTGGCGGCACGGCAGGCTTCCTCCGGCTTTTTCTGCCCCAGTTTGCGAGAGAGCAGGGCGTTCAGACCAACGGCGGTGCCCACGCCGATGGCGATCATCAAAAACTGGATGGCATATACAAGAGAGGCGGCGGTCAGGGCCGTTTCCGACAGCCGTGCCACAAAGATGCTGTCCACGATGTTATACAGCGATTGGATGAGCAGTGACAGCATCAGCGGTACCGCCATGGTGTACAGCAGGGGGCGGACGGGCATTTCCGCCAGTTTGTTTTTCGGGTTCATAGGTCCTCCTTTTTCGGGCAAACAAAAAAGCGTGAAACCGTTGAGGGGTAGCATCTCCTCAGGATTTCACGCTTTGTAAGCCGGCTTTTTGTATTCTTAACGGAAGGTATTATACCGGAGTTTTTTCAAAATTGCAAGAAGAATTTTGAAAAAATCACAGCAGTGCGTTTTCCAGATCGCTCAGCATTTCGCTCAGTGCCTGAATGCCGCCCTCTGCGGTGTACCAGACATTCGGGTGTGCCAGATAAACGATGTGGCCGTTCTTGTAGGCATCCGTGCTTTCCACCAGCTCGTTTTCCAGGATCTCCTGTGCCATCTGTGCGCCATCGGTGCCAATAGCTGCATCACGATCTATTGCGAAGATGTAGTCGGGGTTCTTGTCCACAATGAACTCGAAGGAAGCCTCGTTGCCGTGGGTCGAGGTGTCGATATTGGCATCCACGCCGATATTCTCAAAGCCGATCTCCTTGCCGATGATGGAGCAGCGGCCATCGTTGCCCAGAACATTGAAGCTGCCGCTGGTGGTCATGCCGACGATGGCAGTCTTGCCCTCTGCAAAGGCTTTCAGGGCGTCGATGCGGCTGTCAAAATCCGCCATCAAAGCTTCTACATGGTCTTCCAGACCAAAGATAGAAGCGATGGTCATGGCGTTTTCACGGGTGCTTTCCACAACGCCCTTTTCGGCGTCGGTCGCAAGGAAAACAACGGGTGCGATCTCGCACAGAGCATCATAGGATTTGGAGAGGCGTCCGCCGATAAAGATGATGTCCGGCTCGCAAGCCATGACTGCTTCCATATCGGCTTCCTTGATGTTGCCAAGGTTCGCAATGCTGTCATTGGTGACATAGCTCTGAAGATAGTCCAGAGAGGTGGATGCCGTGCCGACCACACGGTCGCCAACGCCCAGTTCATCCAGAATGTCCAAAGAAGCAAGGTCGAGGATCGCAATGCGCTGCGGGTCAAAGGGCACTTCCACGTCCACTAACTCCTTTGCACCGTTGAACGCCTTGATAGTCACAGATTCCGGTGCAGCTTCCGAAGAGGCTGCGGTTTCGCTGGATGCAGCCACAGAGGATGCCACGGAGCTTGCCGTGGAGGAGGAAGCGCCGCAGGCGGCGAGAACACCCGCTGCACTCACAGCGGCCATAGCGGTCAAAAACGAACGACGAGAAATTTTCTTCATAAGAATGCTCCTTTTAAAAAGTACTGAAATCAATAATATATCGACAAAGGCTTGCCTTCGATCTGCATGATCTCAAAGTCTACCTTGTAGATATCGGACAGGTTTTCTTTGGTGATCACTTCCTGCACGGTGCCAAACTTTGCGATTTTTCCATTCACAAAGGCGCAGATGTAGTCGGAATAAAACGCAGCATAGTTGATCTCGTGCAGAACAAGGATCACCGTTTTGCCCAGCTCATCGCACAGGCGGCGGACGATGCGCATAAGGTTGGTTGCATGGTAAATATCCAGATTGTTGGTCGGTTCATCCAGCAGGATATACTCGGTATCCTGCGCAATAACCATGGCAATATAGGCGCGCTGCCGCTGACCGCCGGACAGTTCATCGATGAACTGCTCCTCAAAATCGCCCAGCTCCATATAGGCAATGGCACGGTCAATGATCTCGTTGTCCTCTTGGGTCAGCCGCCCGCCGGAGTACGGAAAGCGGCCAAATGCAACCAACTCCCGGACGGTCAGCTTCATCTGGACATTGTTGGCTTGGGTCAGGATGGCGAGCCGCTTGCTCAGCTCCCGGCTTTTCCAGCGTGTGATCTCCGTCCCCTCAAAATCCACAAGACCGCTGTCCCGTGCAATCAGCCGGGACAACATTCCCATCACGGTGGATTTCCCTGCGCCGTTCGGGCCAATGAGGGAAAGGACTTTGCCTTTCGGAATCTCAAAACTCACGCCATCGACAACGGCTTTGCCATCGTAGCGTTTGGTGATCTCTTTTACAAACATGGTGTTATGCCTTTCTCTGGGTGAGCAGCAAATACAGGAAATACACGCCGCCGCCCACGGTGATGAACACGCTGACCGGAACCGAGTAAACGAACACCCGTTCCACCAGAAGCTGTCCACCGATCAGAACAGCCATACCGAACAAAACAGAGCCGGTGATGAGTTGGCTGTGCCGGTAGGTACGCAGGAACTGCCGGGAAAGGTTGGCAATGATAAGCCCCAGAAATGCCAGCGGTCCGACCATAGCGGTGGCTGTTGCAATGTACAGCGTGACCCCCAGCAGCAGCCGGCGGATGCAGCGGTCGTAATCTACGCCCAGATTGATCGCCTGATCTTTGCCCAGTGTCAGAACGTCCAGCAGCGCAAGCTCCTTCCGGAAGGCAAAAGCGACCAGCGCCAGAACCGCAACGGACAGTACCAGAATCGCCGAATTGACATTGGAAAAGCTGGCGACCAGATCTGTCAGCAGCGTGTCGTACTCGTTGGGGTCCATCACACGGGTCAAGGTCGTCTGGATGCTGGAAAAGAACGAGGTCAGCACCGTGCCGATAAGCAGAACGTACAGAACATTGTGGTTCGTTTTTCGGAACAGATAGCTGTAGATCATGGTGGCAACAGCGCCCATGATGGCAAGGTCTACCGCAAAGGCGGCGTTGGCATTGACCGCCAGAAAGCTGCCCGAACCCGCCACAAAGAACACCGCTGTGTGGATCAGCGAATAAAGCTGATCCATGCCCAACAGGCAGGGCGTGACGATGGTGTTGTTGATGATGGACTGGAACACGATAGAAGCGCTTCCGATGGCAAAGGCCGTGATGAGCATGGCAATTAACTTGGGCGTGCGGATGCGCATGGCGTAGGCAAATAATTTGGGGTTTTCAAAATGGACACCCACTGTCATATAGCCTACGCAGGCCAGCAGAACAAGAAGCAGAAGGATCAGCAGGCGCAGATGGTTTTTGTGCGTTTTCATGCTGCACCTCCGGTTTTCTTGGCAGCTTTGCCCAGCCGGACTGCCTTGCGTCCATGCCGAAGCCGATACAGCAGCAGACCGACAAACAGGATACTGCCGATAATGCCAACGATCAGCTCGATGGGCAGCTCATAGGGATAGATCACAACCCGTCCGATCATATCGCAGACCAGCACGAACAATGCGCCAAACAGAGCGGTATCCACCAGCGTTCCGCGGATCTGGTCACCCTTGAACATTGCTACGATATTGGGCACGATGAGGCCGATGTAGGAGATCGAGCCGACCACGACAACAACGGATGCCGTGATCATGGCAGCAATGGTCAGCCCCATAAACAGCACCAGATCATACGGAACGCCGAGGTTCTGAGAAAAATCTTTTCCCATGCCCACGATATTGAAGTGGTTGGCAAATACAAATGCCAGAACCACCAGCGGTACCGTCAGCCAGACAAGCTCATACCGCCCACGAATGACGGTGGAAAAATGGCCGACCAGCCAGCTGGAAAGAGCCTGTGTCATTTCATATTTGTAGGCAAGATAATTGGTGACGCCCATTACGATGTTGGAGAACATGATGCCGACCAGCGGGACCATGACAACATCTTTGAACTGGATACGCTGGATGAACCAGACAAAGACCCATGTACCGAGAACGGCACAAACGAAGGAAAAGGCAGCACGTCCCCACAGGGTAGAACCCGGTGCAAATAGCAAAGCCAGCAGAATGCCAAACTGCGCAGAAGAGATCGTTGCGCCTGTGGTGGGCGAAACAAACTTGTTCATGCAGAGTTGCTGCATGATAAGCCCCGCCACGCTCATGCCAATGCCTGTGCAGAGGATGGCAAGCAGACGCGGCAGGCGGGAGATCAGAAAGATTTCCCATGTTTTCACGCTGCCTGTAAACAGGTCAGAAGGCCGGATGTCCAGCACCCCGACAAACAAAGAACAAACCGAAAGAATCATCAGCAGAACGCCGAGAAAAACGGTGGAACGATGATTACGAATGAAAAGCCCTCCTCGAGATTAGCATAAACTAACTTTTTGAAAATAAAAAGAGAACGCCTGCGTGTGAAGAAACTGGTCTTACGTGTTCACACACAGCGCGTTCTGATGGAGGGATTATATCATAGGGCATTGATGGGTTTCAAGTGGCAAACTCTTACGAAGGTTTTTCATGACAAACCGCCCTTCTTTGTTGATTCCTACAAAGTTGCTCCGAACAAAAAGAGCCTTTGCATTTGTTGGTAAAAATCACCATGCGGCTTCAGCACAAAACCTCCAGCAGACGCCTGCCGGCTTCCTGCTGCGATTCCCCAAACGCCACCGCCAGCTCCTCCCGCAGGACACGCTCTACCATCTGGTAGAAGTAGGTATCCATGGCGTTGATCTTTCGCCCGCGGCTTTGCTGCTGGGTCTGCTTTTGCCCCAGCTCCTTGAACAGGGTCAGGTACTGGTAAAAATCGTTGGTGTGCAGCAGCGCCTGATAGTGTTCTGCCAGCGCGGAATCGTTGCATTTTTTCGCCTGCACGTGTGCGGGAAACTTAGATTGGTGTATAAAATATAGTAGGAAATAATAGGAGGAAAAAAGGCCAAGTAATTCAATTGTGATGGATTGCAGAAAGTCGTGAGACGTCTCTGCAATACGAGTATGACGCGATGGGGCCCGCCGAGTTGTCGGCGGGCTTTTTGTCGTAGATGCATATTGTTGTCAGATGGCAGGCTTTTTTAACTCTTCTTAATTGCGCCGTATGAGCATGTTTGCGCGCAACATCTTAAATTTGTAGCATGATGAAATATCTTCTTACAGTATGCATGCTTCTGATTTTCGGTGCAGTGGCATGTGCTCAGACGCTTACAGATGTTCAGCGCGGAAACGGCAATCTGGAACCAGCCGTCGATGCGGAAGCTGCAATGCCGGCAGGCAATGCCCGGCTTGAATATGCCGGTGCTGATGATGCTGTCAAGACTTTGCCGGCAGATACTCTTCCTGATTCACTTGCGCTGATGCTGGATGACGATCCTTTCTACAAACCTACAATATTTACACTTGCTTCGCCGGATACTCCATTCGGCGCATGGAGCACATGGGATATTCATTCAGGATTGAACGTCATGCTCAATGCTGGTGTCACTATAGGATTCGGACGTGACAATCCTTTCCGTCATGGTGCTTTCTTCACCAACGCTTCTGCAATATATGCCAAGCAGGTCAGTGACCGATGGACATTGGGACTTGGCGGTTATCTGTCGCGGTTCAGCATGTCGTATGACTCGTACACGGATTTTGGACTTCAGGCTCTTGCGTCATATAAGATCAACGACCGCATGAATGCGACTTTTTACGGTCTGCATTCATTTGCTCCGCAGGACGATGGACTTATATGCCCTGCATTTTTTGGACAGGCGTCGACTACTATAGGCGCGCAGTTGGATGTCAAAGTAAACGATGTCGTGAGTTTTCAGGTCGGGGTGTCGAGAACGTATATGAATGGCGGGCATAATTGGGGACGTAGGCCTGGAACTATACCAGGAACAAATTTGAGGTGATAAAATGTAAAGGATTTATGTGTCTTATGTTCCTAAAGGTCAGGTAAATATCTGCATTTGTATACTTTTGAATAATTTTAACACTGAAATATTTTCGTATTTCGTTTTTTTTTTACCTTCGCGGGCAGTTTAACTTTTAAATGTATCATCTATGAATTTTTACAGGGGTTTAATTGCATCTATTTTAATGATGCTTATTGTTTCGCCGGTAATGGCTTTGGGTAATAACGATGATGAGCAGGAGAGCAATTTGAATCTTCACACTCAGTGTATGTATGACAGTGATTTCAACCATCAGGATTTGGGGTATGCCGTGAACGGATGGTTTGTAAAGAGCTTGATAGGTGTTGATATGGACGCAATGTTTGCGAACGGCGGAGGACATATACAAAAAACGTATCCGATGAAGATAAAGGGTATCAATGGCGATAATGCAGAGACTGTAGTTGAGGCTCCTGCAAATGATACCCCGCTCGTTATAAACGGTGTTGAGTATAAAAGTCTGGTGAACATTGTTGCCGACGACTATAATATGGAGCTTGTTTCGCTTAATGATATTAAGAAGGAATTGTACGGCGAAAAGGATACTCCTTGCGTGTATATGATAAATAAGCATATCATATTCGATGATGCAGAATCTTACCGCTTAGACAAGAACTTTGTGCTGAAGACTGAAGTTGTGCATTCATCAGAAATTGAGGCTCTGAAGGGCATGCCAGAATTTGATGTAGTCAGAATATATACTAAGACTAAAGAAAATATGGCGTATCTGAAAGAGAAGAATGCAGTGAGATTACGCTGATGAAGAAGAATTGCGGAAAAATAAATGAACAGCCTCGTGAGCGGGGCTGTTTTTGTTGTATGTATTTGTTGGGACTTATTGCGTCCTGCCGACTTATACACAAAGAAGTGGGGCGGATCACTATGACCGCCCCTCACTTATTTTAGATTAAAGGCCTTTGTAAACGTAGTTATTTGCTTTCGAAAATAACGAAGTGGCTGAGAACAAAGGCTAAACCAACTATAGCATAGAGTAAGTATCCGATATATGTGTATGTCATAATCTCAGGATTTTAAAGGTTAATACTATTGTTAATTGTTGCCTGTCTCACTGAATGTACAGGGCTACGACTTTTTTCTGCTCCTTTCTTATGTCTTAACCTCTGTCATTCACTAACTTACATGCAAAAATTGTGCCACGGGCATGTGTGTCATTCTTTTTGTTCTTATAGGGAATAATATAGGTCTTTTTCGGAACTTTAACGTTGCTCGTGTGTCGGTTGTCATGTTGAAAAGCATGACTTTGAATTGTTGTATGGCAAAGTCATGACATGTGGGTGTCATGTGCTGTTTCTACATGTCTTGTATGTAAGATTTTGATGTATGGATTCGTTCTGTAGCGGTCGGCAGTTCGCTTATATTTTTTCAGCTTCTATTTTTCTCTATAATCCTGAAATTGAGTGTCGTAGATACATTTTTTTCTTGACTTGTAATACGCTAATATATTGATATATAGGTTTGTATGTTGTTTGAGATAAATAAGTGGTATTGTCTGTAATTATTTTGGAATTGTAAGTTTTGATTATTCTTTTTAATTTTTTGCTCTTTAGTCTTTTGTTTTTTACTTTGTGGCATGACAATTTTGTGATATGTCTTGAGACATTCATAATAGATGTGACTTACTTAACTATTATAATACTATAAAAACAAAAGCTATGGTTAAACCTATTACTTTTTTGGCGGTGATGCTTGCCGGTATGACAGCAAACGCCCAGACATGGAAACTGACAGAAATGTCGCAAGAGACTTTCGCCGCAGGGGGTGATTCTCAGTGGAGCTTTGAGAAGTTCAATCTTACTACTGGCGATTATTCGCGTTTTACTCTTTATGATGAGAATTGTGCTGCCAATTACTTGGATTGGTACAATCCTGAGAGACTTGAAGGAAAGTTGATAACAGAAATCCCTGGTGAAATCGCTGATTATGCAGGTATTCTTTCTTGCAGGCCTCTAATAAGAGAATGGGATGGTGCGATAAGGTATGCGCTGAGCAGGCTGACCTTAACGGTGATACTCGAGAGACATTCTGCTATGTGGCGCGTGATGATCGTGAAGGTTTCGGATATGAGACTTATGCCAATTTCGGCTTTGCCTCAGTTATTACCTTTACAGTTCCTGAAGATGGATATTATGTAGTCAAAGGAAAAGTGGAACGTGAAGATTGCATATCTATGGGTCCTATGAATCTTATTTCACGTTATAGATATGCTTCAAGTGAGAATCAGGACAATGTGAATCCTGTTTCGACAATGGGATTCCAGTTCATCTATGGTGCAAGTGAAGGTGATGCTCCTGGTTATAACGGTGACTGCACACTTGCTTTAGGTGCAGGGGAGAGATTCTATCATCAGACCCCAGTTGAATATACTTTGGCTTTTCAGGGAAAGAAAGGTGATAAGATTTCTTTCGAACCAAATGTAAAGACTACCGGTCTGCAGGATGATGGTGGCGGTGCCAGAGCCTGCTGGTCGAGAACTTTCTTCCAGCTTTTGGATGTTGAAAAGGTTGAGAAAGAAGCTGCCGAAGCTAATGAAAACTTTGTAGATCCTTATGGTACTGAAGCATTGGATGCCTTGAAAGAATATTTCGGCGAGATTGAGAACGCTTGGATGGATGTTGAATCTGGTTCTGGATATGGACAGTATCCTGTTGAGGCTGTGAATGCTTTTGAGAAAGTATTTATAGAGGTTCAGGAAGCAATGAACAGCGGTGCAGTAAATATTATGACTGCCATAATATACGAAAATATGCTTAGAGAAGCTTGGGAAATTTTGGCGAGCCAAAAGATTACTGTAGATTTTTCTGAGTCTTTGAACAATTATCGTCTTTTCTGGTTGAACGGTTCCGAAAAGGCTTACAATGCTGATGCAATGGCTGTTAATGAGGCTAATCCTTGGAATTTCGGTTATTATAGACCTGCCGACGGTACATTTACTGCGTTTGGAAACCATGATAATGCTTCGCTTGCAGGAGATAAGCCGGCTTGGTATGAAAAATCAGGTGATTGGTTGTATATCTCAGATGATGGTTTCGTTCATCCTATGGTAGACAAGGCTTCTTCTATTATGTTTACAGCTCCTGTTGACCATGTGTATAAAGTTGAGGTCGGAGTTTCAAGAAGTAATCCTGGTACTAATGATTGGCCTATGTATCTTGTAGGTCATTTCTTTAACAACGGTAATACGACTTGCGATAAGGGCAACTATTTCTTGAGAGAGGCTTACGGTCATAAGAGCAATTCTAATTACAACGGAACAGACACGCTTGTAGTGGAGATGTTTGTGAACATGAAAGCTGGTGATAAGATTGCATTTGAAAACGATTGTTACACTCAGGGCAGAAATTCCAGCTGTGGAACTGAGTACACCTTGCTTCGTATCTATTCTTGCTTAAACGAAGAGATTCAGTTTACTGCTGACTCTGCATCTAGATCAGGTCTTGAATTCTTTGATCCTTATGCTCCAGCTGATATGGATTCGCTTAAAACTTTAGTTGCTGAAATTAAATCGTTCATGCAGGAAATATCTGACGAACTTGCTGGACCTGATGAAGATGGCAATATACCGGAAGGTATGTATGATATTGCAATTGCAGAAGAACTTGAGACCATGCTTGAGGTTGCTGACAGCTATATAGAAGTTGAAGATGAAGGAACTGTAACTCAGGTTGAGGTTGACCTTCTTATTATATCGTTGAATGATACTTATAAGAGACTGGTTGACTCTAGAGCTCCGTTTACTTTTGATATCAACGGTCAGTATAATGTTCGTCTTGCCGGTACTGAATACAGGTTTACACAGAAGAATGCAACTTCTGATGGTGCAGGTACTTTCTACTATATGGGATTCATGTCCATACAGAATGTTATCGATGATTCAAATAAGAATGGATTTGATATTGGTGACTATCTCTGGGAGTGGACTTTCGACAAGCAGACTGTTGAGGTTACAAATGATGACACGGGAGAAACTTATAACGTTGAGGTCCGCACAATTGGTAATAAGAACGGTCTTGTAAATACAGACGGTTTTGTAAGAGAAGTCTCATCTGAATTGACAAATTACAACTATGAATCTTATTCTTTGAGATTTGTAAAGAAAGAGCTTACTGATTCTGTTTTTGCTGTTCAGCGTGTTTCTGACGGACGCTACTGGACTAACACTATCAACTGGAATGCTCCTTACAATAAGTTTGGACTTTCTGATGAACCTCAGTATGTATTTGTTTTGGATCCGGCATCTCCTACAACTGGCATTGAAAGCGTTGAACCTACAGAAAACGCAGGAGAGGTAGTTTCTGTTGAATACTATAATCTTGGTGGTATGAAGGTTGCTGAACCTGTAAAGGGAATCTACATAAAGAAGACCGTTTACAGCAACGGCAAAGTTGAAACTCGTAAATTCATTATAAAGTGATTTTACAAATAATAGAGGCTCAATAATTTTTTAGGAGCGACTTGGTTCTATATATAGTTCTAAGTCGCTCCGTTTTTTGTTGTTTTTACTTTAGAATATAATTGTGTGAATCATTGTCGCGCTTTTATTATAAAGTATATGATGTCTGTTTCTTATAATTTACAGCATTTACATCCATGGCTTTGACTATTGGACTGTTCGGCGTATTGACTGAAATATATGATGAATGCTGTCTGTAATTATTTTGGAATTGCAGTTTCTTATTATTCTTTATAGATTCTTGTTTGTGGTTTTATAGTTCATTTATTTTGTGTATGTATATACTCGAATATTAATCTCACATTATTAAAATTTTTACTGTTATGTTTTCTTTAAGACAATTGTTCTTACTGCTTACGTTTTTGTGTTTTCTATTTGTACCAGAACAGGCGTTCTGTGATGGAGTTGTTCATCCTGGAGGTCTTCATACAAAGGCTGACCTCGACCGTATGAAGCAAATGGTGGCAGAACGCAAACATCCGTGGATTGATGGCTGGGAAGAGCTTCAGAAAGATCCTTGGGCTAAATCGGATTTCAAGGCGCATGCTATGAGCAATATGGGCAAAAGCCGACAGATAGCTTCGGTTGATGCGCATGCTGTGTATCTGAATGCAGTTCGTTGGTATATATCGGGTGACGAATCTTATGCACGTTGTGCTATTGATATTTGCAATGCATGGTCTGATTCGATTGACCAGATTCCGGTGTCGAAGCAGGATCAGGGACTTCTTGGAATACCGATAGGTGAATTTGCCATGGCGGCAGAAGTGTTGCGCGTGTGTCCTCTTTGGGAGAAGAAAGATTTCGAGAGGTTCAAGAAGATGATGATTGATTATCTATATCCAGTGAGTCGCGATTTCCTTCGTACTCATGGTGGCGGTAATGTGGATTACTGCTGGACAAACTGGGATGCGTGCAATATGGTTGCACTTGTTGCAATAGGTGTACTGTGCGACAGAGAGGATATATATCGTGAGGCTATAGACTATTTCAAGTATGGTGCCGGAAATGGAAGTATCGCTAATGCAGTTCCGCATCTGCACAGAATGGATGACGGCACAGTGCTTGGACAATGGCAGGAGAGCGGTCGTGACCAGGAACACGCCCAGTTGGGTGTAGGTTTTCTTGCAAGCTTGTGCCAGATTGCATGGAATCAGGGAGATGACCTGTTTTCATACGATAATAATCGTCTGCTTGCTGGTGCTGAATATGTTGCTCGCCATAACCAGATGCGAGGAGTTCCTTTTGCCTTCTACGACAACAGTCAGGGACTGAATAACAAATGGCCTTCTATCAATGGTCTGGGACGCTTGGAGGATCGCCCAGTTTGGGAAATGATATATAATCATTATGAGGTGCTTAAAGGCGTTCCGGCACCTTATTCAAAGCGTATGGCAGAACTTTTACGTCCTGAACACGGAAGCAAAGACCATTTCGGTTATGGAACGTTGACGTTTACACAACGCCAGTCAGAGTTCCCTCCATTGCCTGTTCCTGCTGTTCCTGCTGGACTTGTGGCTGAGGCTTCTTTGGGATTGGTCAGACTTGAGTGGAATCCGTCTGCCGGATATTATGCAAATGGTTACATTATAGAACGTTCTGACAATGGTGGAGAATTCAGGGAGATTGCAAGATACGAGGAAAAGGTGACCAACAATTATGTTGACAGGAAGGTTGAGACTGGCAATAAATACGAGTATAGAGTAGCTGCTGTCAATCGTACAGGTGTAAGCCGTTTTTCCGAGAACGTAAAGACTACAGTACCTGTGGTTGATGGTTTGCCTGAAGGATGGTGCTGTTCTGAAATCGGAGCGGTGGACAGTTGCACGGTTGGTTATTCTCCCGCCCTTGGCGGTTGTATTTCATTGGGATGTGCATCAGCTGTAGATGGTCGTACTTTTGATAATTTGCCTTTTGTTTATAAGAGTGTTACTGGAAATTTCTCATTCTCTTGCAGAATAAATGCCATCGATGGTAGTGTAGATGAGTGCGGATTGATGGCCAGAGCTTCTCTCGACAGTTGTTCGCAGACAGTCACTATGACTTTAGGACATTGGGGACGCAGATTTGCCCGTATGGGATGGCGTTCTGAGAGCGGACATAGCAGACGTTTTGTCAATGGCAATACATACACTTGGATTCCTGCATGGTTCAGGCTTGTCCGTGTAGGCGATGTGTTCTATTCATACGAATCGCCGGATGGCGTAAATTGGTTTTACGTACATTCAGAGCGGGTTTCGATGCCGGAAACTGTTTATATCGGAGTTGCTGGCTTCTTTAAAAAGGGCAAGAGCACAAACAATGTTGTCTTCGATAAACTTTCACTGTTCTGATGACTTCATTCTTTTGCTATGCACTGGTTGCATGTCCCGAATGGTGAACATTTGTTTGCCGGTAAACGTATTCATTTCTGTATATAAGAATTTATAATATTTATCAGTTATATGAAGAATTTATTGTTCGTTCTGTTTTGTGCATTGTTCTGCACATCTTCTTATGCCGTAGGACCGAGCGGTATGTATCAATGGTCTGTAAGTCTGAGCGGATATGTTTCTAATGAAACGGGTAAGGCACCGACCGCATATTTATGGATTCCTGATGGATGTAAAACTGTTAAGGCAGCTGTGGTGGCTCAGCAGAATATGACGGAAGAGGCACTTTTCAGAATGCCTTCATTTAGGAATAAACTCAAAGAGATGGATGTTGCTCTTATATGGGTTGCCCCATGGTTTTCTCAGAAATGGGATCCTGAAACCGGGTGCCAGTCCGTTTTCGATGACATGATGACTGCGTTGTCATATCAGAGCGGTCATAAGGAATTGGCAAATGTTCCCGTAGTACCTTTCGGACATTCGGCGCAGGCCACGTTTCCTTGGAATTTTGCAGCGTGGAACAATGACCGTACGCTTTGCATCATATCTTTCCACGGCGATGCTCCGCGCACCAATCTCTGTGGCTTCGGCACAAGCAATGTGGAGTGGGGACGCACACGCAATATCGACGGTATACCAGGTTTGATGATAGAAGGAGAATATGAATGGTGGGAAGCACGTGTCAATCCAGCTCTTGCCTTCCGTATGATGTATCCTGAGAGCTGTGTGTCCTTCTTGTGCGATACCGGACGCGGGCATTTTGATTGCTCCGAACGTACAGCCGATTATATAGCTCT
>ENA-OPAR01000696-OPAR01000696.1-human-gut-metagenome-genome-assembly--contig:-NODE-696-length-14569-cov-2.707317_pt1 | contig 14569 bp, 11 predicted proteins | sample MGYA00241061_ERZ501438 | MGnify/ENA primary metagenome ERZ501438 (study PRJEB25962, sample SAMEA2042580) | human gut metagenome | biome: human gut; feature: human-associated habitat; material: faeces...
GAAAAAGCATTATGCTGGCATAATTGTGTTTCAATCTAAATAACGATGGGGAATAATTATATTGTAACAATCGGAAGACCATCATATCAGAAAAATCCTTTTTTTCTTGTTGATGTAATAAAAGGAGTGCATGAAAAACACCCGGAGGTACAATTTTATCTACTTGGTGTTGGTTACTATAGTCCTGATTTGGAAGAAATGAACCAACGAATAGAGGCGTATGGTTTGAAAGATATTGTTGTTCTGAAAGAATGGGCGGATCATGACGCCACTATGCAATATGTGAAAGATTCTATTTTGTATTTGACGGTATCGAGATATGAAGGTCTGCCACTGGCTGTAGTGGAGGCGTTGGGATTAGGTAAATGTATTGTTGCGTCCAAAGTTGTTGGGAATGTCGATTGTGTTCATGACGGATACAACGGTAGAGTTTTAGATTTGAATGTAGCGGATTTTGTTAGCGCTATAAATGATTTGCTTGAGAATCCGGAAAAGATAGCAGAGTATGGTAGAAACTCACGCGAACTGTATGAGAACGAGTTTGATATAAGAAAACGTATCGGAATGTTGGAGGATATATATCGCGATGTGGCAAAAAATAATTCTTTTCAATGAGTAGTAGAAAAGAAGTGGAGTATGAGTTGATTTTATAAGCTTTACAGCCATTGAGAAGCTTACCCGCATGATACAAGGAGACCGGGTTGACGTGATGTTCTTGCCGAATTATTATGTACTCCACCCGAAGTATTTATTCATCAGTTAATTTGTTGAGTAGGGAATAATGATATATATTTGTACCGGAGAAATATCAAGGTAATGAAGAAAGAATATAAAGACAAACAATTGGATAAAGACATGTCGGTGAACGAATCATTGACAACTTATCATTATGGCACTTCCAGTGTCAGGATATCTCGAAAGATTTCCCAGGCAGAATTGGATGCGGAATGTTTTACCTTGCAAGAATCTAAAAATAAAATGATTGAGAAAGTGGATCGTCATTATCATCACACATGAATGTTTTTATAGATAAAAAGGTGCATTGTTGCATAGAAGATTTTTATGATTCTGCTATTTTAAATCATGAAGCGTTAGATGAGATAACTGTCTTGAAAAAAATTCATCGGCTGTATGAAGCCTTGGAAGGGTTAGGTATATATGCATATATATACCCTTTGGCTCGTTTTAAGAAAGAGTGGATAGATAAGGAATATAGGGAGTTTATTTGTGAAGACTTTCACTTTGCTTACCAAATTTACGTGTTGGAAGATGGGTCGGAAATTGTAAGAATTCATGATGCCTGTCACAGCCTTTTATATAGGTAATGATATGGATCTCATCGTATTCTTTGTTGTGTAAATTGATGTTCAAATGCTTATCATGCGTAGGGTATGCCTACTGTCGTGACCGACTGTTCCATATAAATTATTGCCTTTCTCCAATTTGTGTACAATGTTATTATTAAAATATAGAGTTATTAAAAATATTTTTTATAAAAAGACTTTCGTTTTTTGTATAAATTAGATAAATTGCCTTCCTTTGTAGGTAATAAAAGAAAGCATTGAAAGTTAATATCATATAGGAAAATAACTTTTTGATCTTAATATGAAAAAATAAAGAAAATAAAGTGGTTTTTAGATTTTCTGTCTATTATCTTTTATGAAAGTTTGAAACATTATAGATTTGAGTTGTTATTAAATTTGTTCATTATGCGATTAGTAGATTATATCGGTAGAGACTATGGTAATGCTTTCTTAGAATATATATAACTCATTTTTTTAATACTTATAAACTCATGCCACAGGAATCTCAGACTTATTCAATAATCAGGTGGAGCGTTATCGCTGTTGATTTGTTGGTGTTGAATGCGCTGATCAGCCTGTTTGTCTTTGCTTTTACCTCTTTCATGCCGTCGGCCGTACAGGATAATTACGAGCTTTTTTATTTCGTTCTTAATATGGTGTATCTGCTTTGCGTCTCTATCAAGGGACCTCTTTTGCAGATGCGTAAGATTCGTTCGGAGCAGATCGTGGGGCGTGTGTTTACCACCATTTTATGGTTCTCGGTGCTGTCCTTTCTTTCGGTGAACTATGTGAATCCGGCTATGTTCCGCTGGCAGCCGGCTTTTGTTTTTTATGTCAGTCTCTTCTTTCTCCTTGTGGCTTCCCGTCTGTCATCGCGTGCTTTCCTTAATTGGCACCGTAGCCGTGGCCGGAACAGATGTGATGTGCTGTTCGTTGGTAGCTACCCGAACATGGCTGACCTTTACAACGAGATGATGGGTGACCCGACAACGGGTTACCGTGTGCTGGGCTATTTCGATGACAAACCGAAGGATGATTTCGGCATCCCGATACCTTATCTGGGTCCGGTCGGTTCGATTCCTGATTACATGGAGTCTTCCAATTTCCATCCGAGGGGCCGTGTTTACTGCTGTCTGCCTTCAGCACGCGGACATGAGATCCGTCAACTTATCGACTATTGTGAGAACCATCTGATCCGTTTCTACAGTGTCCCGAACGTTCGGAACTACCTTCACCGTTCGATGTGTATGCAGTTGGTTGGTGACGTCCCGGTGTTGTATATGCGTAAGGAGCCGTTGCGTAAGCCTTTGAACCGTTTCATTAAGCGTGTGTTCGATGTGGTCTGTTCTTCTTTGTTCCTGTGCACGCTGTTCCCGTTTATCTATCTTATCGTGGGAGTGATAACGAAGTTCACTTCTCCGGGTCCGGTGTTTTTTAAGCAGAAGCGCAACGGATTGAACGGTGAAGAGTTTTATTGTTATAAGTTCCGAAGCATGAAGATGAATTCCCAGAGTGATACGTTGCAGGCAACGGAGCATGACCCTCGCAAGACGAAGTTCGGTAATTTTCTTCGTAAGAGCAGTATCGACGAGTTGCCTCAGTTTATCAACGTTCTGAAAGGTGACATGTCCATCGTTGGGCCTCGTCCCCATATGTTGAAGCATACGGAAGAGTATTCGGAGTTGATAAACAAATACATGGTCCGTCATTTTATCAAGCCGGGAATCACGGGTTGGGCTCAGGTGACGGGATGCCGCGGCGAGACGAAAGAACTTTCTCAGATGGAGGCTCGCATCCGTAAGGATATTTGGTATGTGGAGAACTGGAGTTTCTGGCTGGACATTCGCATTATGTACCTGACGGTGAGGAACGCACTTCAAGGCGAGAAGAATGCGTACTGAGCAGGGAGTGGGGAATTGAAACGGGAACCTGAGAATCGTACGGATTGAGGGGTTGAACTGATGGATTGACAGTAGAAAATTGGGTAACAGGATACTGAATAAAAAAATCCGGCTTCCACTGAGAAACAGCAGAGGCCGGATTCCTAATAAATGTGAGAAAATCCTACTTTAATTGACCGTATTCTTTTTTTGCATCGAAACAGGGACAAGCCTTGTGAATGAATTTGCTAAGCTGATAATGCCCTGTAATGGTTGCTTGGGGATAATCTCTTTTTAATTGTCTGAGCAGGTCCATCAGGGCGCATTTCTGTGCGCTGGTGCGGGTGTCCGCAGGTTTTCCATACTCATCGAGCCCTCCCTCGTAACAGATTCCGATACTTTTGTCGTTCCATCCGGCGGCGTGTGCTCCGATTTGATGAACCGGCCGGCAGGTGTGAATCTCTCCGTCCCGTGTGATGTAGAAATGGTATCCGATGTCTGCAAAGCCTCTGGCTTTATGGGCTGCCCTCAGTGACGAGAGAGGGAAGTCGCGGTTGCAGGCTGTGGCGCTGCAATGGATCACCAGCAGGTTCACCTCACGATAGTTTTGGTAATAACAGGTTGCTTTCATAAAATGAAGAAATTTTCTTTTTAATCCGATACTTTTTTTGTTTTGACTGTAAATAGCATTTACGGAGTTCGATACATTGATTGTCCTAAACCGTTGCTTGTTTGAAAACTAAAAAACAGCTTTCATAAAGTACGATAAGTTGTTTAATATACCCCGTTGCATGCCGAGATTCCCAAGGCTCCTGCAATAGCGGAAGCTACGGCGATAACGACTTTGATGACTACACTCCAGAGATTTCTTTTTTCTTTTTCCATTTTTTTTGATAGATTAGTTTGTTTCATGCGGAATCGTTCAGGTTTCCGCTTATTATAAGTTTTTTATACCCTAGATATAAAGGAGGTATCCAACAGGTGAATGGCAAGCCTTTAGGCTTTGGGGGCTATGCAAAAGGTCTGTAAGTTTATATTAAACCTTTCAATTTATAACTACTAGCGTTTAAGTATAGAAAAAAGTACTACCTTGCGCCTGATTTTCATAGGTCAAAATAGCACTTTTTGTTTCTTCAGTTACAATCTGTAACTTTAGCTAATTCCATTTCGACTTTTTGGACAGCTCCATAATCATCCATTTATATAATATATAAACATAAACTATGAGACTTCCCCTATTTTCTATTCCCAAACAAGGAATCCCCGATTTAAATGTACCAAACAACACGTAGGCCAATAACAAATTCCAAGAAACGCCCTATCCTTTAATGCGCAGTTCTTCCGACGACACTAACTTATAAAGTTTATCGCTGGGACGGATTTTATCAGGAACTTTAAAAGAAACATGTACCCCTTTTCTAACATGCTCCACAGGTTTTAAGTTTACACGAGCTTCTTCCAGTGTAAGAAACATGGCTCCAGTAGTAGGACCCGTTATCAGTAGCTTATCCCCCACATTAATTTCCGCTGCTTCAATATAGAACTCAGCCACGCCAATATTAGAAAAATACTTGATTCCCTTTCCTGCATAAATCTTACGCTCTGTAGCCTCCGATCCGTAATTCTTGCTCCATTCTCCCAATCGCTGGCCAAGATAATAACCGTTCCAGAAGCCCCGGTTGAAAACAGTCTTAAGGCGTTCGTCCCATGCTATTTTTTTCTCTTCGGTAAAAGTGCCGGCAAGATATGAACGAATAGCTTCCTTATAGCATTCCACTACGGTACGTACATATTCAGGTCCACGGGCACGACCTTCAATTTTAAATACCCGCACGCCGGATTCTATCATTTCATCCATGAAATGAATGGTTTTCAAATCCTTCGGCGACATAATGTATTTGTTGTCCACCTCCAGTTCAATATCACTCTCCCGGTCGCGTACGGTATAAGCGCGACGACATACTTGCATACAAGCTCCTCTGTTCGCGGAAGCGTTCAACTCGTGCAAACTAAGATAACATTTGCCGGATACCGCCATACAAAGCGCTCCATGACAAAACATCTCAATACGTATCAACTTGCCACTCGGACCACAGATGCGCTCTTTCTCTATTTGTCTGTAAATTTCGGCTACCTGCTTCAAATTAAGTTCCCGGGCAAGCACCACCACATCGGCAAATTGCGCATAAAAGCGCAGAGCCTCTATATTGGAAATATTAAGTTGCGTGGAAAGGTGCACTTCCTGCCCTACCTGGCTGCAGTAACTCATCACTGCTACATCCGCCGCTATCACAGCCGAGATTCCGGCTTTTTTCGCCGCATCTACAATCGTGCGCATCAACGAAATATCTTCATCATATATAATTGTATTGATGGTAAGATAACTTTTTATACCATTTTCATCACAAACAGCCGCTATTTCTTTCAAATCATCAATGGTAAAACTATTGGAGGAACGGGCGCGCATATTCAGATTCTCTATACCAAAATAGATAGAATCGGCACCTGCTTGTATGGCCGCTGCTAACGCCTCGCGTGATCCGACCGGTGCCATAATCTCAAATTCATCAATTGTATGCATGAAACTAATTTTTTGTGCAAAGATATAAGTTTTAAAGTAAAAAAACAGCTTTCAACTCTCTATTATCAAGAAACAAGATCGGCATTAAATAATATAAAATAAGCTGGTGTAAAAACTTATTTTTAAAACAAATTTAACCGCAAATTAAATTTTAAGAAAATTTGCATATTTAATTTATTATCATCAATTTTGCACAAACATACCCGCAAAGAATGCTATCAGTTATTAATCTAAAAAATAATCTCATGAAAAAACAACGTAAACTCTATCTCGCTGTCTTTTGCTTATGCATGGCATGTTTTAGCTCATGTAACGAAGAAAAGATGTCGGAACAACCCGCAGGAGAAACTGCAGCTGTGGAAGAAATTAAAAATCTGATTGATCTGAGTAATTTATCCTTGCCGGATGTAACCAAGAACGGAGACAAAGAAACCCGCAGTACGAAACATCTTTATTATACACCAAATGCGGTGGTTCCTATATGGAACTCCTACCAAATGTGTACAGAAGGAGACGCAACCATATGGATGTTCCAATTAAAAGCGTCCGAAACTCTTTCCGGTATGATACAAAGTTACTACTACGGAAAAAAAGAAAATCAAACGGCCAATGCAATTTTTAAACTTGCCGTAAGACAGAAAAACGGTAAAACAACGTCCAGAATTATCACCTATATCCCAGACGAAAGTTATCTTCAAAAAGAAGGCATCCGAGCCGACCAATTAGGATATAACCTCAAAGATATTCATTACAGCGGTAAGGTTATTATTTCTACTTTAGACGGTAAAATCATTTTTGGAGAAAAATATGAAAATGGAAATATCACATACAAGTTCTGCCCAGAGAACAATGTGCTGTATAACTCCACAAACAAGAAGAAATGCGAAACTGAAAAGACCAAAGAGTTTTATCTTTCTTTCAACCTATTTGCACAAGGAAACAAGAATCTCCTACAAAACAACTATATGATTTGCCCAACATGCGGAAATCCGATCAGCGAATGTGGATGCATGGTACTTCTTAAAATACAAAACAAAGCTACGCGCTCCGATAAAGATAAGGATAAGAATAACGGCAAAGTCAATCGTCCCGATAACGACTGGTGGATATTAGTTATGATGGAAAATCCTTTATTATTGGAAGAGGAAACCCCTCTATAAAATACAAAGACAAAATAAGAAATAGAATTACGAGTTAAATTCCCATCAATCATATACCCCTTCTTCTTATCAAATTATTGATAAATGAAGAAGGGGCATATTTTTTAATAAAAATGATATAGACTGCTATTTTCATAATCCTCACTCAATAATACAAATCGTAAATTCACTCAGCATTTTAACTTAAAAACAAGTAAATATCAAGACGCAAAAAAAGATTTTAAATAGTTTCTACATAAAGTTAGAAAATATTTATATTTTACATATCTTTGCAAACATAGTTATAAGCTTCTATATGAAAAGATTAATATATCTTCTATCATTGCTATTTTGCATACAGTTTGTTGCCGCACAAAACCGCGGTATCAATATGGACAGTACACTTTTCTCTTATTACCAAAAATGTGAAAAAGCTATAAAGACTCCGCAAATCTTAACAATGACAGACACTTTGTTCCGCATGGCTGGAAAAATAGGAGACAAACGTACACAAGCCGCAGCTTTATGCCACAAAGCAAATTATTTTTATTATACACTCGGAAGCCAAGATAGTTTACGGAAATATGTAAAGCAAGTGCAATCTTTTGCTAAAACGACTAAGCAACCCAAATACTATTACTGGATATGGCAACGCTATGTAGAGAATTATATTAAAAGACGCCAATTCAACCTGGCACTATTGGAATTAGAAGCCATGCAAAAGGAAGCTATCAAAGAAGACTATAAGCAAGGACTAATCTCATGTTACAAGCTCATGGCACGGATATACTACACTAAAAGTAACATGCGCCTAGCTTATGAATACCAGAAAAAAGCATTGGATTTGTCCCAACAATATAATACGGATAAAGAAGATTTTAATATCAGCAATATTTACTCAAACCTGGCCTCTTTTTTATTAGGGATGCAGAAACCAGACGAAGCCTACACCTATATACAGAAAGCTATAGAAACGGCCAGACGCCCTAGCCAGACTTATATGGCAAAATACAACGAGATCGTATTCTGGCAACAACAGAGTAATAAGAACAGGATATTACAAAATATCCGTGAAATGGAAGAGTTAAACATCCCCGAACACACAAATACAATAAAAGAGGCATGGTATATTTTCTATAAAGAGACAGGAGAATATGAAAAAGCCAATCAAATCCTTGATCTTCTGCAAAAAGACTCTTATTTCGACATACAGTCTTTTTTTATTAAGAAAGCCCATATACTCAAGCACATATCGGGAAAAGAAAAGGAAGCGATCTATTACTATGACCAGTATCAACTCTATACAGACTCCATAACCACAGCCGATGCACAAATATCATTGGAGGAATTTGCCACCATACTGGACGTGACACGGCTAAATGCGGAAAACGCTGAATTGGAACTGGCTGTTAACAAACAAAAACTTTATGTGGTTTATGGTTTCTTAATAGGACTGGGTATTTTTATTATAGTCATGAGCATTTTCACATTCAAGGTAGTAAAACTTAACAAGAAATTACAGCGTTCACAAAAAAACTTGCAAAAGCAAAATCAGGCTTTAATTGAAGCTGATCAGATAATTACCAAAGAAAAAGAACATGCCGAAAGCGCCAGCCGCATGAAAACGGCTTTCATACAAAATATGAGCCACGAAATACGTACGCCGCTCAACTCGATTGTCGGGTTCTCACAAGCTTTAACGGAAGAATTAAAAGAGCACGAGGATATGAAAATGTATGCCGACATCATTACCCAAAACAGCAACGATCTATTAAAACTGGTAGGTGATGTCATCGAGCTGTCTTCTCTAGAAGCTGTCGACAAAAAAGAAGAAATAACTCCCATATACATCAATGCATTGTGCGCAATGGCCATCACACAAACCAATCATAAACTGGCTCCGGGAGTTAAACTGCAATTCATACCCTGGAAGAATGAATACCCTATATTGTCCAGCGAAAGAAGAATTCTAACGGTACTCAACAACTTGTTGCACAACGCTGCCAAGTTCACTTCGAACGGCTCTATAACTTTGGAATGCACATTATCCGCCGATGCGCAACAGATAGAAATATCTGTTACCGATACAGGCATCGGAATTCCGGAAGACAGGCAAGAATGGGTTTTCGAACGATTTGCCAAAATAGATGAATTTTCTCAGGGTTTCGGGCTCGGACTATCCATCTCGCGATTAGCAGCCCAGCATATTGGAGGGTATGTGACAGCAGATTCCACTTATAAGGATGGATGCAGAATGCTCTTCACTTTTCCGACAACAAGGAATCAAGACTAACCTCTTTTTTCTTTATTTTTGCAGCATAATAAAGAAATCATGAAGATACGGCAAATAGAATTAGGTAGGAACCCCATTTTCCTTGCTCCGATGGAAGATGTGACTGACATCGCTTTCAGACTGATGTGCAAACGTTTCGGTGCGGATTTGGTGTACACGGAATTTGTTTCAAGTGACGCACTAATCCGCTCGGTAAACAAAACCATGCAGAAACTTACCATCAGTGAAGAAGAGCGACCGGTAGCCATCCAAATTTACGGCAAGGAAACAGACGCTATGGTGGAAGCCGCCCGCATTGTAGAAGAAGCTCAACCGGACTTGCTGGATATTAATTTTGGTTGCCCGGTAAAACGAGTAGCAGGAAAAGGAGCTGGAGCCGGTATGCTCCAAAACATTCCCAAAATGCTGGAGATCACACGTGCCGTGGTAGATGCGGTACAAATTCCCGTCACCGTGAAAACACGTTTAGGATGGGATGCCGACCATAAAATTATTGTCGACCTGGCCGAGCAATTACAAGATTGTGGCATTGAAGCCCTCACTATTCACGGTCGCACCCGAGCACAAATGTATACCGGCGAGGCGGACTGGAGCCTTATCGGAGAAGTGAAAAAGAACCCTCGCATGCGTATTCCCATCATTGGCAACGGAGATGTAACCACCCCGCAACGCGCTAAAGAGTGTTTCGAGCAATACGGGGTAGATGCCGTCATGATAGGCCGGGGAAGTTTCGGCCGTCCCTGGATATTCAAAGAGGTAAAACATTATCTGGAAACCGGCGAAGAGTTGCCTCCTCTTTCTTTTGATTGGAAAATGGACATATTACGTGAGGAAGTATTGCAAAGCGTAGCCCGACTCGATGAACGCCGGGGCATCCTGCATATCCGCCGCCATTTGGCAGCAACCCCTTTATTTAAAGGTTTACCCAATTTCAAAGAGACACGCATCGCTATGTTGCGGGCTGAAACGACCGAAGAATTATTCCAAATATTCGACCGGATTAAGGAAGAATATGGAGAAGTAAAGTAGTTACAGAAAATAAGAGGAAATATAAAGAGTTTTAAGAGCCAGAAAAAGTCCACGAACTAAAGAAGCTAGAAAACGTAAAGAAGGTAAAGCCCAATAATTTGTTTTATTCCAAAACAAAAACACTCATCCATAAAATATATTTACACAATCTTTTTATGCACAAACGCAAGGTTTATTTGTGCACAAATCCAATTGCCATTTGTGCACAACGGAGGTTCTCATTTGTGCACAAACGATGGTTGCGTTTGTGCACAAATCTGAAACGCCCGTCACTAAAGGGTTTCAGAAGGGATATTCAGTCGAACAAGCAAAAATGCGTATCTGAAAAATATTTACTTATAGAGAAGATTAGATTCCCGAACATGGATATTTTCTTATATTCTATCGACGAAAGATACATCAAAAACGAATACCCTATAAACTAAAGTCTAGCAGAGGTTATTTTAAAGAGTGAAAACATAGAAAGTACAGAAAAGGAAAGAAATAAGGAAAGCATAGGAAAGAGAAGGAAAAACATAAAAGACAGAGAAACCATACTAAGGTGAAGCTGAAGATTCCTACAAAACCAAAAGAAAGATAGGTCTCCGTCTTTTTTAACTCCAAAACAAAATCGGTTACTTTTAGATTTCCTTAAAGAGAAACCGGAAAAACCTTATATATAATAAGGTATAAGTATTTATGCGCAAAATTCGTAAAAAGGCTGGGATATTTGTACCTCGGAGGGGAATCGAACCCCTATCTAATGTTTAGGAAACATCTATTCTATCCGTTGAACTACCAAGGCATCCCTCAAAGAGTCGCTCTTCCATCCCTTAGATTACAAGAACGTTTACGTTTGCAAAGATAATTTATTTTTGCGGAGTGACAAAGAATTCCGGATAAGATAGATATTTTTATCTACCCGTTAAACCTTTCGGAGTTTCAGGCATCTAAATAGGAGCAATATTAAAACTGAAATCGAAACAATGAAAAAGATTTGTTCTATTGTAATATTTTTCTTCTCTATCATCTTGCCATCCTTAGCTGTTGATGAAGCTACAGGCACCATTAAAGGAAAAATTATCGATGCCCGCACCAAAGAAGCCATAGAGTTTGCCAACGTCAGTATCAGTTCCGCCTCCGACGGCAAAATTATCAAAGGCACCATTACCGACCCTTCCGGAACATTCGTATTAAACAACATAGCCGCAGGAAATTACACACTGTCCGTATCCTTTATCGGTTACAGTACACTAACACGTAAAATTGCCATTACCCCCAAAAACAAAACCCTCAACCTAAGACAGATTGCCTTGTCCGAAGACTCTAAAGTGATGAACGAAGTAGAAGTAGTAGGCCAGAAGTCACAAATGAGATTCGAGATAGACAAAAAAGTTTTTAATGTAGACCAGAATATATCCTCTACCGGCGGCTCGGCCAGTGATGTACTGACCAATATCCCTTCAGTGGAGGTTGATAGTGAAGGAGAGGTTTCTCTCCGAGGAAGTTCCAGCGTGACGGTATGGATCAACGGTAAAGCCTCAGGCTTATCTGCCGACAACCGGGGTGAGATTCTGGAACAAATGCCGGCCGAAAGCATCGAAAGAATAGAAGTCATTACCAACCCATCGGCTAAATTCAGTCCGGAAGGTACTGCCGGTATCATTAACATCATCCTCAAGGAGGACCGAAAAGCTGGATATTACGGCAGCTTGCAAGCCGGCTATGACACACAAGGAGGAGGTAATACCAGTGGAAACATCAACTACAGCAGCGGCAAACTGGACGCTTATGCTAACATAGGTTACCGGAAACGCAAAAATGACGGTGGTGGCTATTCTTACCGGAATAATACCAACAACAATACTTTCCTGAACCAAAATACGGAAAGCGACAACGACGGAGAAAACTTATTCACCCGTATGGGAGTGACTTGGCATGCAACACGCAAAGATCATTTCTCACTCGACGGAATGGGTATGTTCGGCGACCATAAGGGAAACAGCACAATACATTACACTTCGGGAATATTACACAGTAATACGCTCGACTTTACACGCTTGCGCACTACCCGAAACGACTACGATATGAATATGATAAACTTCGATTTCGGTTACAAACATGATTTTTCAGAAAACAGCAATATAGATTTCACCGTATCACGCAGCCGTTTTAAAATGGATAACCAAGGTATCTATAACCAAACAACCGATTATACCGACGAAACCAAGGAACCGGAATCCATTTACCAGCAACAGGAAAGCGATATGTGCCATCATAACTGGGAGATTCAACTGGATTACACTAACCAGCTCAACAAAAACACCAAAATAGAAGCCGGATATAAAGGTACACTTTCACGAGAAGACAGCCCGGTAGAGACATATGCCGGCACCAGTGCCTCGGACATGGTTTTAGACGAACAGTTATACAATCATTTCTACTACAACCAAGATATTCATGCGCTCTATTTCACTTACGGCAGCCGCTGGAAGCAATTGGGTTACCAAGCTGGGTTGCGAGGAGAATATTCCAAAACCAGCACACGTTCTTTGGCGTTCGGTGAAGCAAAGAATGATGTAAAACCTTATAAGGACGATTATTTCAGCTTATTCCCCAGCATATTCCTTTCTTACACACTCCCGAACGAAAACGAATTGCAGATTAATTATACTCGTCGTATTTCCCGTCCATGGGGAGGACAGCTCAATCCGTTCCGGAACATTACAGATGCTACAAATATTTCTTTTGGTAATCCCGAGCTGACCCCGCAATACTCTAACGCTTTCGAACTGAACTATCTGAAAAATTGGGAAAACCACATGCTTTCTTTTTCAGGATATTACCGTACGACAGACGATGTGATTGAACGGATCAGTTATCTGCAGGGCGATATCATGTATTCGACTTCCGAGAATGTCGCCAAATCGCAATCGGCAGGTGTGGAAGTGGTTGTAAAGAACAAGCTCTTTAAGAATATAGTAGACTTGACTACCACCGTGAATTGTTTCTACTACAAACTCGACGGATTCAGTTACAAAATGGAGGGAGTTAAAGATCCGATTACCGGAGAAGGAGACAAGGACTTCTCGTGGAACGCCAAGATGATTGCCAATGTGAGACTTCCCTATTCCATTTCCTTACAGGTAACCGGCAATTACAATGCCAAAAAAGTGGTAGCGCAAGGATATCGGAAAGCGAACTACACACTGGATGCAGGACTCCGAAAATCTTTCTTTAATAAAAAGCTGAGCTTGAGCATCAATGCCCGCGATTTACTGAATTCACGCAAATGGCATACCATTACATCCGGTAACGGCTTTGAACAAGATGCCAAAAACTGGAAAAGCGGACGTAAAATCGGCATTACACTGACATATAGCTTCGGCAACATGCGTGCCAAGCCTTATAAAGATAAAAAACGGGATGGAGGAAGTGACAACATGATGTATCCAGACGGAATGGAGGACTAATCTTTATGCATAAAACGTAAATATTCTTTCAAAAGGAATTTTACTTAAATCCGTTAAATATAACATTTGTCAACCATATAGGCAACACACACCCAAAATAACACATCATAAAAGAACAAAAAAAGTCGTTTTTGAGAGAAAAACGAGCACAAAAGAAAGATAGAGTTCTATACAGGGCTCTATTCTTTTTCTTACTAATTGTTACATTTTATAGTCGTTTTCTTTGTTTCTCCCATAACTTTTACGACCTTTGCAACCACTATTACCTATTTTCTATTTTAATATCGCATAAAACAGCAAATAACATGGAAGTAAAAGAGTTAGAGAAAGTCGTTGTCCGTTTTTCCGGTGACTCCGGTGACGGAATGCAATTGGCAGGAAATATCTTCTCAACGGTTTCGGCTACAGTGGGCAATGATATTAGCACATTTCCCGATTATCCGGCAGATATTCGTGCCCCGCAAGGTTCACTTACAGGCGTATCAGGTTTTCAAGTTAGCATCGGAGCAAACAAAGTATACACACCAGGTGACCAATGTGACGTGTTAGTAGCAATGAATGCCGCCGCACTGAAAACACAATATAAATTCGCAAAATCCACCGCCTGTATCATCATCGACACAGACGCCTTTCAAAAATCAGATTTAGATAAAGCGGCATTCACCACCGATAATCCTATTGAAGAAATGGGTATCAAGCAGGACGTGATTGCAGCACCTATCTCGCAGATGGTAAAAGACTGTTTGGCAGATACGGGAATGGATAATAAGTCCATGCTGAAATGCCGTAATATGTTTGCCGTAGGACTGGTATGCTGGTTGTTCAACCGCGACCTTAACATAGCGGAAGACTTTATCCGCGAGAAATTCTCCAAGCAACCGGAAAGAGCGG
>ENA-OPAR01000713-OPAR01000713.1-human-gut-metagenome-genome-assembly--contig:-NODE-713-length-14229-cov-2.660505_pt1 | contig 14229 bp, 11 predicted proteins | sample MGYA00241061_ERZ501438 | MGnify/ENA primary metagenome ERZ501438 (study PRJEB25962, sample SAMEA2042580) | human gut metagenome | biome: human gut; feature: human-associated habitat; material: faeces...
GATCATATTTCGAATCCAAAGGCTTTGCCGTTTCAAATCCAGTGGTGAGCCATGCTGGGTCTACAGCGTTATTGAATTTTTGAACATGTTCAAAGAAGGTTTGTGTCCGAAGTTCAGATACGCCGGCATTTTGCAAAAGATCGGAAAGAAGATTCTGCGTATCCACATCTGCTAAGTTGGAATATTCAATCTGCTGAAGGACCGGTAGAGAAGGGCTTTTACTGCATCCTGCCAGAAATGCACCGCAAAAAAGTGCAGCAGTGCAGGCAAGAAAGGTTCGGAATTTCAAAAATAATCACCTCGCTGTGTTTTTGAGAAGATTCTGCCTACCGAAATTGCCAATACATGAGAAAGATATAATCGTGCTGGCTTCGCAATAAATGATAGCACAGATAAATGAAGAAAATCAATGATATCTGGCAAGTGTGAACATTATAGTGTTGTAGTATATACTTTGGGGAAAGGAATGAGGGTTTAAAAAGGGAATGTAATGTATAATAAAACAAAACGGAAAGGCCTATAAGATTCTAAGCGGGTAAACACTGTGAACCTTATAGGCCATGTTTTAGGCTTTTGTAACTGTGTAATGATTATCTGAAATAGCTAGATGATAGATTTTCCCTTGCCAATAGAAATTCATTCGTAGCGCCTTCCATCCAGACGGCAAGACAGGGGAGAAAACTGGCGTATCTCCATTAAAGTTCGCTCCCAAGAAGCCGAAGAAAATGCTCGACCACGTTTCGCCCAAGCAGGCAAGATGAAGACCTTCTTTTCCGGTGTTGTTCATGATTTCGTGTAGGTCGAGATACAGCGCTTTTTTGAAGTATTTTTCGGCAGCTTCCTGCAGGCCGTTTTGTGCAGCAAAAAGTGCATGGCTGGCGAAGCTCAGCGTGGAATCGTGCAAGCAGCACGGCTCGAAATCTTCCCATGCGTTCAGACACTCTTCGGGAGTGAACTTATTGGGAAGCCGGGACATCAAAAGCAGCGTGTCAGCCTGCTTGATAACTTGATACCTTTGCAGACGGTCAAAGCAAACATGATGATAGCTGGCACCGTCATCAGTTTTGAGCGTTTTAATGTCTACGGGCTCTAGCCGAGTAAAAGTCTCATCCGGCAAATATCGGCCAGTTTGCGGATCGCGACATTCTTTCAGATTGTCTCGCAGAGAATGCCAGGCAAGGACTTCCTCATCGCTGAGGGAAAGCTTCGAATGCCGATTGGGATCGGTTTCCTTGAGCTTCAGCGCTGCCTTGATGGCCAAATCAAGATTAAACTTTACCATGCAATTGGTAAAGAGATTGTTGTTGGTAATGCCGCAATATTCATCAGGCCCTTTGCAGAACATGAGGTCAGCAGAGCCATCAGGATGAATGATGCAGCGGCTATACCAGAAGCGGGCAGTTTCAATGTAGACTTCCATGGCTTGCAGGTAAAAATCCTCATCGCCTGTGGCATCAAGATACTGCTGCATAGCGAATGGAATATCTGCGGTAATGTGCAGCTCACTGGCACCAATGTCCCAGCTTTCGCACTGCTCAGAACCGTCGAAAGATGTCATCCAAGGATAACGAGCGCCGGCATTGTTCATCTTTTTGGCGTTCTCTTTTGCCTGCGGAAGGGTTCTTACGCGATATTCCATTAAGTTCTTGGCGGCTTCGGGGTGGGTATACAGGAAGAAAGATAACATAAAGAGATCCGTATCCCAGAAATAGCATCCTTTATACCGTGTGTGCGTCAATCCGCGTGCGCCGATACTTACACTGCTGTCGCGGGCAGAACAGCTGGTGATAAGCTGGAAAATGTTGTACCGCACAGCGGACTGATCATCGGGTGCTCCATCGATTTCGATATCCGACTCGTTCCATCGAGAGGCCCATGCAAGCGAGGATTTGGCAAGCAGTTCATCATAAGTGTCAGAGATTTCGTTGCTCCCAATAAGTGGGTCGATATCTCTACTTGTGGTGATGCGCGTGGTGATCTCCAAAACAAGCTTTTGACCGCTTTGCAAAACCCCATGCCACTGCTTTCCAAGACTGTCATCGGAGATATAGTCTTCAGAATCTGAAAAAGAAGTATGGAAAGACATCTGTTCTCTTACAATCAAGCCGGTACCTAAAATGGAGAAAGTACAATCGACAGAATCCTTGCACATGTCATGCTGGGTGGGCTCGGCAAGTTTGATGGTTTCGTGATTTTCTTTTACCTGATCATCCGGAACAGGGCAGTTGCAGCAAGCAGTATGAATTCCTGCATGTACCGAGATATTGGCGGTGCGTGATGCGGAGAAGGAAAGCCGCTGTACGAGCAGTGAGGGATCGGACATACTGCAGAACACATGGTGCTCAATATTTAGAGTGGTCAGCATTTGAGCGCTGCGGCCGCCGGCACTGTCACCCCGGAGCAGGCGCTGAAGGATATGCAGGCTGAGTGCGAACAGAAAATCGATTTGACCAAGTAAATAGTTTGACGGGGGCAGGCGGGAGCCTGTCCCCGTATTTTTATCGGAGGGTTTATAGAATATGAAAAATTCCCGATTGGCAAGCTGGAAAACAGCATTACCATTTTTGCTTCCAAGTTTGGCTGGTTTTGTTGTGTTCAGTATCATCCCAATGATTATGCAAATTTTTGTCAGCCTGACCAGTTGGGATGGATTGAGCGAACTGACATTGTTCAGTGATTTTAGCGGATTCATGAATCGATTCTACGTAGGGATCGAGAACTATAAGGAAATTCTCACATCAAAAGAATTTTATCAGGTGATTGGAAACACGCTGGAATTTGTGATCCTCTACATTCCTTTGATGCTTATTGCCTCTATGATTGTGGCGCTCATTTTGAACAGTCATGTAAAGGGTGTTGGAATTTTCCGCGTTCTTTACTATATCCCGGTTATCACCTCATGGGTTGCGGGCGCATTGATTTGGAAATGGGTTCTTAGTCCTGAGTATGGTGCTATTAACAATATTCTGGCCTTGTTCGGAATTGAGGGGCCCTCGTGGCTTCAAAGCTCAAAGTGGGCAATGCCCGCAATCGTTCTTGCCTCGGTCTGGAAGGATATGGGGTACTTTGGCCTTATGCTGATGTCTGGCCTTCAGGGAATCAATCAGGAATACTACGATGCGGCGGCAATCGACGGTGCCGGCAAAATCAAACAGTTTACAAGAATTACATTGCCATTGCTGACTCCTACGCTTTTCTTTGTCTTGATTATCAGCTTGATTAACTCCTTCCAGCTGTTTACGCAGATTATGATCATGACCCCCGATGGTGGCCCGCTTGGCTCGACAATGGTGATGGTTGAACGCATTTATAAGTGCGCCTTCCGTTACTATGAAATGGGTACGGCTGCCGCATATAGCTGGATTCTGTTTGCGATTTTGCTGCTTCTGACAATGGTTCAGATGAAACTTCAGAACAAGTGGGTGAACTACGATGACTAACGCTAAAACATCTTCTTTGACAGGGCTGAAACAAAGACGAATCATTGGAAAAGTGGCATTTTATGTACTGGGATTGTTGGTGGCCATAATTGTCTGCATCCCGTTTTATTGGATGATTATCACCAGCTTAAAAGGCCGCGGCGCTATTATGAGCATTCCCGTGGAGTGGATCCCAAAAGAACCGACACTTGATGCATACAAAAAACTTTTTGCTATGCCGGAATTTGTGGGCTCTATCTTCAACAGCTTTTACGTGTCTGTTCTTTGCACGGCAGTGCGGCTTCTGTGTGCCGCGATGGCTGCATTTGCACTGACAAAAATTCCGTTCAAGGGACGTAATGCGGTCTTTGGTATTTATGTTACGGCGCTGATGATTCCGTCGCAGATCACTTTTATTCCACTGTTCATTATCATGACGAATATGCACCTTACCAATAGCTTAAATGCGTTTATGCTGTTGCAGCTGTTTAATGCCTTTGCCATTTTTATGATGCGGCAGAAAATGATGACGATCAACGATGCCTATATTGAAGCTGCTGTTATTGATGGCGCGAGCATGTGGCGCATTTTTTTCAAAATCATACTGCCCATGAGCGGCAGCGCTATGGCAACGCTGGCAATCCTTGCATTTATGGACATGTGGAATGATTACCTGCTGCCGTTGGTTTTGCTGAGCGAAAGAAGCAAATTTACGCTTCCGCTGCTGTTGAGCACATTATCCGGCCAGTACAAGAATCAGTACAACCTGACAATGGCAGGCGCACTGATTTCGATTATTCCGATTCTGATCGTTTATATTTTTGCGCAGAAGTATTTCAAAGAAGGCCTTACGGTTGGCGGCGTGAAAGGATAAAAGCATATGATTGAGTGGGAGCCTAATAAGAACGATGCCAATCTGAACATGCCGGTAGACGGTCAGGTGGCTTCTATATGCTGGAATGAACAGACAAAACTGCTCACCATGAGTCTTGCGTATTCAGCAGTTTATGGAATGGGTGAACGGTATAATGGACTCAACCAGAATGACCGCATTGTGAAAATCGAGGTGGAAGAAAAGTTCTGTAATCAAGGGGATAAAAGCTATTGTCCCTCGCCGTTCTTTTTCACGGATACAGGGTTCTCTTTCTGTACATTGTCTGGTGGCACATTGATATTCGATTTCACACAGAAAAACATCATAACGGTTCATGCGCCCGGCAATTGTAAGTTTATATTCAACGCAGGAACGCCTGAAAAACTGATTTCTGAGTATATGTCTTTGTCCGGGCCTGCGATTCTTCCGCCTGACTGGGTCTTCGGGCCGTGGATCTCTGCAAACCATTGGAATACGCAAAAGGAAACGGAAAAGCAGATTGAACTTCTGAAGAAGTATCAATTCCCGGCTACCGTGCTGGTTCTTGAAGCATGGAGCGATGAAGCAACCTTTTACATTTTTAATGGTGCCAAATATAAGGAAAAGCCGAACGGGGGGCCTTTTGCAGTAGGTGACTTTGACTATTCGGAAAGCGCCTATTGGCCGAACCCACAAGAAATGATTGAAAAGCTGCATAAGGCAGGACTTCATCTGGTGCTCTGGCAGGTCCCGGTGTATAAGCGGCAAGGCGATGATGAAATCAGAAATCATCAGAATGATTTGGATCGGGAGGATGCAGTAAAACGCTCCCTGTGTATTCATAACTTGGATGGGACGCCCTATAAGATTCCGGAAGGACATTGGTTCTCCGGCTCGATGATCCCAGATTTTACAAATCCTGAAACTTGCAAAACATGGTTCGGGAAAAGACAGTACCTGCTTGACATGGGCGTAGATGGATTCAAAACCGATGGCGGCGAATTTGTTTGCACAGATGAAGTCTCCTTTTATGACGGCAGTACGGGCAAGGAAAGCCGCAACTGCTATCCGCAGCAATACACGAAGGCATATACCAAATTTCTTGGCGATAATCATGTTCTTTTCAGCCGTGCAGGCTACATGGGACAGCACACAACACCGTGCCATTGGGGCGGGGATCAGCAGTCCACAAATGATGAACTGCGGCATGTCCTTTCCGCAGGGCTTAGTGCAGCTTTAAGCGGCATTCTGTTCTGGGGATTTGATCTTGCCGGGTTTGCAGGGCCGCTTCCGACGTTGGATCTCTATCGCCGTGCAACGATGCTGGCGTGTTTTACGCCAATTATGCAATGGCATTCTGAACCCGATGGCGGTCAGTTCAAAGAATTGATGCCTGGCGGCGAGGGAAACAATGAACGCAGCCCGTGGAATATGGCAGCAGTCTATAATTCTCCTGAATTCGTGACGGAAATGCGTTTTTGGCATTGGCTCAGAATGAATTTGCAGCCCTATTTGATGGCCACTGCATTCAGGTGCGCAGCAGAGAAAGTCCCAATGATGCGTCCGCTTGTGTACGAATGGCCGCGGGACAAAGCCGCTCGCCAAGTTGAGGACGAATTCCTTCTGGGGGATGCTATCCTTGTTGCACCGCTGTTGGAAGAAAACCAAACTGCAAGAGAAGTCTATCTGCCGGAGGGTGAATGGTACGCCTTTTTTACGGGAAAATGCTATCATGGCTGCCAGACAATTTCTACGACGGCAGATATGAAATTCCCTGTTTTTATCCGCGGCGGCTATGCAGTTCCTCTGCATGCTGATGGCATGGATTCACTTGGCAATCCAGTTTCTCAGAATCTTAATTCTAAACTGATTCTGCTTGTCGCTGGAGCGGCAGGCAAAAGTACTTTCACCACAAATAAGTCGGTTCTTACCTGCGAGTGGAAAAACGAAAAGGTCCGCGTGGAAGGAACTGGAGCAGAAACCGTTCAAATTCACCATTTTTGCTGACCGCAAGAGGCTTTAGCACACAGCAAGAGGCTGTTTATTTGCAGTCAAAAGGATTTGCCTATGAACGCTACTATTTTCGATTTAGATGGTGTTCTGTGCCATACAGATGAATATCACTATATGGCATGGAAAGCCATAGCTGATGAATTGCATATTCCTTTTAATAGAGAAGTCAATAACCAGCTGCGAGGCGTTTCGCGGATGGAGAGTCTCAAACTAATCCTGCGCAATTCGCCAGTCTGTTATAGCGAGCAGGAAAAATTTCTGCTTGCAGAAAAGAAAAACAATATTTACAGAGAACTGCTACAAAATATAACTTCAAAGGATTTGGCAGATGGTGCATGGACAGTTCTGGAAAAGCTGCATGCCGTCCATATACCGATGGCTATCGGATCTTCAAGTAAGAATACACCGCTTATTGTAGAAAAACTTGGGATTGGAAAGTTCTTTGATGCTATTGTAGATGGAAATCAAATTTCACATTCAAAACCAGATCCGGAGGTCTTTTTGCTGGCGGCAGAAAAGCTGCACCAAAAGCCAAGTGATTGCCTTGTCGTTGAAGATGCAGAGGCAGGTGTGAAAGCCGCCCTCAATGGGGGCTTTCCGGTGGCTGGAATCGGGCCAGCAAAAGATTGCCCGAACGTCAATTATCCGCTTCTATCGTTAAGTGAACTTCTTGCAGTAGAGGGCCATCCAGCCTGATGGAAAACTAAATAAAAGGTAATGATAAAAGAGCCTGCATTCTGAATTCCAGTTGGACTTGGATGCAGGCCTCTTTTTTTATAAGCCATTTTACTGTTCTGTGTTTCTTTCAAGCGATGAGTTATATGATTTGCAGTATAAGCAAGAGAGCATTGATGCTTTGAAATACAGAGATTATTGTATGATTCTCTTTTATAAAAATAAAAAATAAGGGGCAAGGTTTTTGCCCCATAGCGTGCTGCGTTTCTAATCAAAATAATTAACAGGAACTTTTGTATCTCATGCCTGCATTCAGGCATAGCTGTTTCTGCTAATTTTTAGGTATTTCTAAAGCGTGTTCGTTTACTGGCGGTAAATTATAAATCGCAAATTTAAATTTGGATTTCGTTAAAATCACAAGTTTTATAGAGCATATTTGTAAGTTTTTACAAACTTTTTGCGAAGTGTTGAAATCAAAAAGCGAATATGTTACTATTTAGATGCAATAAGTAAGATAACTTAACTAACTAACGAATCAGACCTGATATTTGCTACACGAAAGGAAAAATTTGTAAATGGTTATTCAACAGCGCATCCGTGCAGAAAACCTGAAAAAAATCTACCAACTGGTAAACCAAAACAGAAGTATCTCGAGGGCGGCGTTGTCGAAAGAAACCAATCTCAGCAAACCCACGGTTTCCAGCTTGGTTGATGAGCTGATTGTCAACAAGTATCTCATTGACTGCGGGACCGTTGCCAGCCAGCAAATGGGACGCCGCCCCAACGAACTGAGGGTCAATGGTACAGAAAACCTAGTGGCGGTTATCAGCTGGCGGAGAGCGCGTTTGGATATTGCCCTGATCACGGCGGATAATAAAATCGCCTTCCGGGATCAGATTCCCCTTACGGAAGAAGAAGATAAGGTCGACAAGATCACATCCACCTTTTTCAACATTATGAAGCCGAAAGTAGGGGATAGACGCATCATGGGTCTCTGCATTATTATACCGGGCATTATTGATGCAGAAAATAAACGGATCCTCTCCACAGTGATCGGCGTAGGCTACAGTGACCCTGTGGTCCAGCGCTTTGAAGAAGCTTTTCATGATTATCCTTTCTGCCTGCTGAATGATACCGCCTGTTTCGCTTACGCAGAATATGTGTTTGCCAACATTACAGAACCCAATTTCGCCTATATCAATGTCTCAAAAGGTGTTGGCGCTTGCCTTTTTGCCAATGGAAAAATGCTTCGTGGGGCTGGCAGCAATGCAACGCAGTTCGGACATTTCTCAGTTGACAGAAACGGACCGCTTTGCGCTTGCGGAAATCATGGCTGCGTTGAACGTGTTGTAGGTGAAAATGCCTTGACGGAAAGAGCGGAGGCGTGCGGTATTGATTTGACCCGTTTCGCTGGACGCAAACCTTTGTACTGTGATATCGGCGCCATGGCTGAAGATGGAGATGTCCATGCAAAAGAGCTGATAAAAGATCTAGCGGTCGATTTGTCTTTTGCGATCTCAAATCTGATCACGCTTTTCAATCCGTCGCTTGTGGTGATTGGCGGTATGGGCGTAAATCTTGGCCCGTTCTTCCTTTCCAACATCCGCGATGAAGTACAAAATAGCGGCTTCAAAGAGTTTGTGTCCAACACCTGGATCCAGTATTCTACGCTGGGGCTGGATTCCGAGCTTGGCGGTGCTGCAAGATATTATATTGATCACTACTACGATTTCTTTGAACAGATGCAAGGCGGCCTATACGCTGACTGATGCAGAAAAGAGGCTTGAGATTATGATGCCCAGAATTATTGGTGTCAATTCCAACTGCTACCATGGTTACTCAATCGATGAAGCACTGGAGGGAATCGCCGCAGCGGGGTTCCATTATGTAGAACTGACGGCAACAAAGGGATGGACAGAACACGTCTTTCCGGACCAGAGCTTTGCAAGTCTTTGCCATGTGCAGGACAAACTGAAAGAGCTGGATCTGGTTCCCTTTGCGATGAGCGGTCATACAAACCTTATGGATGCAGACAGACTGCCTGATTTTATTATGAATATGCGCCTGGCGCATTTCTTCGGCTGTAAATACATTGTCTCATCAATCGGTGAGGCCCATTTAAAGGATAAAGCAAAAACCGGAAACGAAGTTCTGGTGCAGAACATCAAAGGACTGATCCCGCATCTGAAAGAAAATGGCTTGATGCTGGTCCTGGAGCTGCACGGTGAGCATGCGACCGGCACAATCATGAATGAAATCGTCACGGCGGTAAATTCCAATCTGGTAAAAATCAACTACGATACGGCAAACTGCGTGTTCTATGGCAATGTAGATGCAGCAGATGATATCGATACCTGCATGGACAATGTGGCGTACCTGCACATCAAGGATAAGGCAGGCGCGCGCGATGCATGGGATTTTCCTGCACTTGGAAAGGGCTACGTCGATTTTAAAACGCTTTTCAATAAACTGGACAAGGCTAATAACGATGCTCCGCTCAGCCTCGAAATTGAGTTTACCGCAAAAGGACCTAAAGATCTGGATGAGATCAATACCGCCGTTAAAGAATCGGCGGCTTATTTAGAAAATCTCGGTTACAAGATATAAGTACATTCTGCGGTAGGTACCACCGCCGGATAATATATTTTCCACATTATTTATATGGAGGTTTAAGAACACATGAAAAAGGCACTTTCTATTGCAACAGCCATCACGCTCATGCTTTCTTTGGCAGCATGCGGCAGCTCTGCTGCATCCAGCTCGGCCGCACCGGCAGCCGACAGCACTGCTTCTTCCACGGCAGAGTCTTCTTCTGCTGCGGAAAGCACCGGCGATAAGAAGGATCTGACCTTCGGCTATATCGCCTACGATATGTCGGATATCTGGAATGAGTATTCTGCCAAGGCATTTGAGTATGCCGCTGAGCAGAATGGCGTTAAGACCGTCGTCCTGGATTCCAAGAACAGCCTGGAAGATTCTGTCACCGCGATGGAATCCCTGATTCAGCAGGGCGTTGACGGCATCTCTGTCTTCCCGATCTCCACCGAGCAGGGGTCTCAGCTGGTCAAGATGGCTAACGAGGCCGGAATCCCCGTCACTATCGAGAACTTTGCTATGGACGGCCTGGATGATCCGGGCGATTACATTGCTTCCGTTGCCTGTGAGTACGACAAGATCGGCGAAGCTGCCATCAAGTGGATCGCTGAGCAGGACCCCGAGGCAAAGATCTTCTTCTGCGCTGGCCAGGAAGGCGCAGGTGTTTACGAGAAGTACCAGGAAGGTGTTGATCGCGCCCTGGAAGAGCTGGGCGGCGATGTGAAAGTCGTTGCTACGTTGCATGCCGACTGGCTGACGGATAAGGCTTACAACGTTACTACCGACCTAATCAACTCCGGCACCGAGTTCAATTACATCTTTGCCAACAACGATATGATGGCTCAGGGTTGCTACAACGCCCTGAAGGACGCCGGTAAAGAGAACATCCCTATCGTTTCCACTGGTGGTTCTCCGGACGGCTTCAAGATGCTGCAAGACGGTATCGAAGCTGCGAATATGACCGCTCCCGTTTCCATTCAGGGCGTCAAGACCTTCATGAACCTGTACAACAAGGTTGCTCTGGGCGAAGATCCCGCTGAGAAGTTTACTGCTCTGCCGGTTATCCCCGTTTCTGCTGATGATACCAGCTCCTACATTGCTTGGGATGACTATGCAGCCGCTTACAAGTACCTGGGCGAGAACAAATAACTAGCCTACTGAATACTACGATATGAGTTAATATACCGCCAGCCGGCCGTGCCGTGAAATCCGGCGCGCCTGGCTGGCGTTTTTGTAAGAGGGTGAGATCAGACATGCCTTGTGACTACAAAAATACAAAACCCATTATTGCCATGAAAGATATCAAAAAGGAGTTTTCTGGCGTTTGGGCTTTGTCCGGCATCACTTTTGAAGTATATCCGGGTGAAATCCACTGCCTGGTAGGCGAGAACGGCGCAGGAAAATCTACCCTGATGAAGGTTCTTTCGGGTGCTTACACACCTACCGAGGGAACCATCACGGTGGATGGAAAAGAATACAGTAAGTTCGATCCATTCTTGTCCAAGCAGCTTGGAATCAACATCGTTTACCAAGAAAATGACCTGGTTCCAAGCATGGACGTTGTGGAAAATATCTTTGTCGGCAACGAAAAAACCAACGGACTGGGAATCATAGATTATCCCGCCATGCGGAAAGAAACACAAAGGCAGATGGATGACCTGGGTATCCATTTGAAGCTGGATACCAAAATTGAAAATCTGTCTGTCTCGGATCAGCAGTTTGTCAAGATCCTGAAAGCGTTGAGCGTGCAGCCCCGTGTGCTGATTATGGATGAACCGACATCAATGTTCAACGTAGAGGATGCCGCAAAGGTTACGGAACTGACTAGGCGTATTGCCAGCATGGGGATTGGTATCATCTACATTTCCCACTTCCTGAACGAAGTGGTCGAGATCGCGGATCGCATTACGGTAATCCGCGATGGTGCGGTGATCAGCACCTTCTCCAACAAAAATCATGATACGCCGATTACCAAGATCACACAGGACATGGTAGGCCGCCCGATAGATATGTTCTATGACCGCGAGAAATGTCCTATCGGTGATGTGATGCTGGAAGTAAAAGACTTGCAGATGACGAAAGACTCCCCCAAAATCAATTTTACTGTGCACAAGGGCGAAATCGTAGGCTTCTCTGGCATGGTCGGTTCCGGCCGTACCGAGATGATGCGCGCTATGGTAGGCGCAGACAGCCGCTACGGCGGGCACATCTACATCAACGGCAAAGAGGTGCAGATCAAGGACCCGAACGACAGTATTAATGCAGGTATCGCATTTATTACAGAGGATCGCCAGAAGCTTGGCCTGATGTTGCATGCCAGCGTGCTGGAAAATGCAACGATCATAGGCCTGCGGGAAAAGATCAAAGGATTCTTTGTGAATATCAAAAAGTTTCCGCCGCTGATCGAGCCGCTGCTGAAAGAACTGCGGGTCAAAACGCCCAGCGTGTGGACCGAGGCGGTTTACCTTTCCGGTGGCAACCAGCAGAAAGTAGTCCTGGCAAAGTGGCTGTATGCGGAACAGGATATTTACATTTTTGATGAACCTACCCGCGGTATTGATGTCAATGCCAAAGCCGAGTTTTACAAACAGATGAGCAACCTGACAAAGCAGGGCAAGTGTATCCTGATGATCAGCTCTGATATGCCGGAACTTATCAGCATGAGCGACAGAGTTTTGGTGGTTCGGGATGGCCGCATTGATTGTGAGCTGAAAGGCGAGCAGATCAACGAACAGGAAATCATTAAACGTGCATTGGGAGTAAATAAAGATGGCTGATAAAAAGACTAGCCTTTCTCCGGCTAAAAATATTTTTAAGGATCAGCGGGTCCTTCTGGCAATCGTTATCGCATTGATTGTCGTAATTATTTCGTGTATCAACCCTAATTTTATTGGCATCAATAACATTGTCGCAATTTTCCAGCAGATCTGCGTGCTGGGTATTCTGACAATGGCAATGAGCATTCTGCTGATCTCCGGCGGTATTGACCTGTCCATCGGCAATATTATGGTCGTCTGCGGTGTTGTTATGTACGTGGTGTTGGACAACGGTCTGCCCACCTTTATCGCTGTGCTGGCTGGCCTTGTTACCGGTGCAGCCTGTGGTTTGCTCAACGGCGCTATCATTGCAAAAAGTAAGTGCATTCCGCTGGTCATTACACTGGGCACCAGTAAGATGTTTTATGGCATTGCCCTGACGGTTTCCGGTGGACGTATCATGAACTTCGGCGGTGCATTCAACGGCTTGAAAACCAAGTACTTCGAAATTTTCTCGCCCATGCTGCTGGTTTTGCTGGCCATGGTCATGGTGGCGTATCTCATGATGACTTACACCAAGTTCGGACGCCGTGTAGTCGCCCTGGGTGGTAATGAAAAGAACGCTTTCCTGTCCGGTATTAACGTGAACCGTTATAAGATCATTGTTTATGGCATTTCTGGTCTGTTCTGCGCGGTTGCCAGCATCGTATTTGTTGCCCGTATTGACTCCATAACCTCGAACGCCGGTACCAACTATGAAACGAACGCCCTGGCGGCTGCCATCATCGGCGGTGTCACCTTCGACGGCGGCAAGGGTACGATCAGCGGCGCATTCCTCGGCTGTCTGCTGATGGGTGTCATCTCCAATGCTATGAACATCCTAGGCGTTGATAATAACGTACAGACGATTATTACCGGAGCTATCATTGTTGCGGCAGTCGTCTTGAGCAACATCAATAACATCAAGAAGAAATAAATCTGAAAGGTTGTGTAGTAAGTGGTAAATGTTGCTGTTATTGGAGCAGGATTTATGGGACGTACCCATGTAACAGCCTACAAGGCCATGCCGAACGCAAAGGTTACAGCTGTTTGTGATCTGAATGAAAAGCAGGGCAAAGACCTCGCTGAGTTTGCAGGATGTGATTGGTATAACGACGGGGAAAGCATGCTGAACACAGTAGATATTGACGTTGTGGATATTTGCCTGCCTACCTTTTTACATGAGCAATATGTCCTGCTGGCTGCGGGGCATAAAAAGCACGTCATCTGTGAAAAACCTGTCACGCTGTCGCTCGAATCACTTGACCGTATGATTGCCGCTACCAAAGAGGCCGGTGTTCAGTTTGCCGTAGGGCAGGTCGTCCGTTTCTGGCCTGAATATGTCCGAGCCAAGGAAATGGCAGAAACAGGGAAACTGGGAACGATTAAGTATGCCCGTGCCAGCCGCCTTTCGGAGCATCCCGCCTGGAGCGAGTGGTATCGCCGTGCCGAAAACAGCGGCGGAGGCTTGTTCGATCTGCACCTGCATGATATTGATTATCTGTGCTACCTGTTCGGCAAGGTGAAGCAGGTCTATGCCGTCGGCCACAAGAACAGCGTCGGCTGCTGGAACCATGTGGCAACATCCCTGATCTTTGAAAACGGTATGGAAGCTACGGCTGAGGGAATCTTGGAAATGCCCAGCGGATTTCCCTTTACGACAGAGCTGAATGTTGTTGGCGATAAAAAGGCATACTGTTACCATATGGGGGCTGGTGCTAACCTGGAAAACATCGCGGCGGCGTCCCGCTCCACCACGGTCTATGGCGACGGCAAGGCCGAAACTCTGGCCATAGATCCCTATGATGCCTACCAGAAGGAACTGGAAGATTTCATCGGCCATATCGAGGCCGGTACGCCGATAACGGTAATTACCCCG
>ENA-OPAR01000725-OPAR01000725.1-human-gut-metagenome-genome-assembly--contig:-NODE-725-length-14014-cov-3.308475_pt1 | contig 14014 bp, 10 predicted proteins | sample MGYA00241061_ERZ501438 | MGnify/ENA primary metagenome ERZ501438 (study PRJEB25962, sample SAMEA2042580) | human gut metagenome | biome: human gut; feature: human-associated habitat; material: faeces...
GCACCCCGCTGGAATCCACCACCTACAAGTTCGCCAAGTGCCTGCAGAAGCGGTTCGGCATCGTCCCCGGCATCACCGACAAGAACTATATCACCAACAGCTACCACGTCCATGTCTCCGAGCACATCGACGCCTTCACCAAGCTGAAGTTTGAGAGCGAGTTCCAGAAGCTGTCTCCGGGCGGTGCCATCAGCTATGTGGAAGTCCCCAATATGCAGGACAACCTCGAGGCGGTCATGAGCGTGCTGCAGTTCATCTACGACAACATCATGTACGCCGAGTTGAACACCAAGTCCGACTACTGCCAGTGCTGCGGCTACGACGGCGAGATCAAGATCGTCGAGGACGACGGCAAGCTGGTGTGGGAATGCCCCAAGTGCGGCAACCGTGACCAGAACAAGCTGAATGTTGCCCGCCGCACCTGCGGCTATATCGGCACCCAGTTCTGGAACCAGGGCCGGACGCAGGAGATCAAGGATCGGGTGTTACACTTGTGACCCTCTCAGGCGCTTCGCGCCAGCTCTCCCAAGGGGAGAGCCATTGGCAAGCTACCCAAGCACAAAAAATTGCAAGGCAAAGCAGCGTGCTCTGCTTTCAGGTCTGATTTATGAACTACGCGACTATTAAATATTACGACATCGCCAATGGGCCGGGCGTCCGCACCAGCGTCTTTGTTTCCGGCTGCCGCCACCACTGCCCCGGCTGCTTCAATGAGGTGGCATGGGATTTCGGCTATGGCCAGCCCTTCGACAAGCCCGTCCGCAACGAGGTGTTCGCCTCCTGCAAGCCGGACTATATCACGGGCCTCTCCCTGCTGGGCGGCGAGCCGATGGAGCCGGAGAACCAGCGGGAGCTGGTGACCTTCGTGCAAAATTTCAAAGCCCTTTACCCGAAGAAAACAGTCTGGTGCTACTCCGGCTACACCTGGGAGCAGCTGACCGGCAAAGTCCCCTGCCACGCGCGGTGCGAAGTCACCGACGAGCTGCTGAGTCTGCTGGATGTGCTGGTGGATGGCCGCTTCGTGGAGGCTGAGCACGACATCTCCCTCCGCTTCCGGGGCAGCCGGAACCAGCGTCTGCTGGATGTTCCCAAGTCCCTCGCCGCCGGGCAGCCGGTGTGGTGGCAGGACGAAAAAGTGTTCTCCACCCATACGATGGAACGATAAAACATAGCAATTCAACTTTTTAATGCAACAGCAACAGCGTTGAATTGCATATCGCAAATATGCTGTTATCCTGTTGCGTTATTTTCTTGACTTGCGATAAAAAGCGCAGATTTTCCACAACGAGCCTCTCCGCTCGTGGAAGATCTGCGCCTTTTCTTATTCTCTGCTTCCCACCATATCCTCAATGGCCCGCAGGAACGCCATGCCATAGCGGGCGGCTTTCTTTTCGCCGACGCCGGTGATGTTCAAAAACTCATCCATGCTCAGAGGCTTGCTCTGGACCATCTCGCGGAGGGTAGCGTCGCTGAACACCATGTAGGCCGGAACATTCTGCTTTGCCGCAAGACGCTTGCGGAGGGCGTAGAGCGCGGCCAGCAGCTTCTCGTCTGCCTCGCTGAGGTCGCCGCCGGCAGCAGCACGGGGGGCCGACAGCCGCCGGGAGTTGGCCGCAGCCCTCTGCTTCGCGGCGGCAGCGCGCTGTTCCACCTCCTGCGCGTTCTGCTCGGCAAAGAGGCAGCAGGAACAGTTGCCGCACTTTTCAGGTGCAGCCTCGCCGAAATAGTTCAGCATGAACCTCCGCAGGCACTTCTGGGTGGTGGAGTAGAAAGTCATATACTTGAGCCGCTCTTCCGCCTTGCGGGCCGCCTCGGCCTTGACGTCGGCGGGCAGGCCGTTATCCGCCTCCATCTCTTTGTCGATGAAGAAGCGGATAGTTCGCACATCCGTACCGGAATAGAGCAGGATGCAGCGGGACGGCAGACCGTCGCGGCCCGCGCGGCCCGCCTCCTGATAATAGCTCTCCAGATCCTTGGGCATATTGTAATGGATGACGAACCGGACGTTGGGCTTGTCGATGCCCATGCCGAAGGCGTTGGTCGCCACCATGATTTGAACGCGGTCGTAGAGGAAGTCGTCCTGATTCTTCCGGCGCACCTCGGCGTCCAGCTTGGCGTGGTAGGCCGCCGCCCGGATGCCCCGGCTCTGGAGCAGGCGGGCCGTCTCGTCCACCTGCTTCGTAGTGCTGCAATAGACGATGCCCGCGTTGTCGCCCTCCCGGAGCACAAGGTCCAGCAGCTCCTTCGGCTTCTGGCTGGGCAGGGCGCGGCGCGTCTCGAAGTAGAGGTTGGGCCGGTCGAAGCCGGTCGTCACCTCATAGGGCTGATGGAGCTCGAGGTGGCTGCGGATGTCGTCCCGCACCCGGGCCGTCGCCGTGGCCGTGAACGCGCCCACCACCGGGCGATTCGGCAGACTGTCCACGAACTCCTTGATACGGAGATAGCTGGGGCGGAAGTCCTGCCCCCATTGGCTGATGCAGTGGGCCTCGTCCACCGTCACCATGCTGATGAGCTTTTCCTGCGCGAAGCGCTGGAAGCCCGGCATTTCCAGCCGCTCCGGGGCCACATAGATGATCTTATACCAGCCCTCCCGGGCGCGGCGGAGCATCAGGGCCTTCTGGTTGTCGGTGAGGCTGTTGTTGAGGAAAGCCGCCGCCACCCCCGCCTGCACCAGCGCCCCCACCTGGTCTTTCATCAGGCTGACCAGCGGCGACACCACGATGGTGATGCCCGGCAGAAGCAGCGCCGGCACCTGATAGCAGATGGATTTGCCCGCACCGGTGGGCATCACCGCCAGCACATCCTGCCCGTCCAGCAGCCGCCGGACGATGTCCTCCTGTCCGGGGCGGAAACTGTCGTAGCCAAAAACTTTTTTCAAGATAGAATGCGGGTCTGCCATGGGTGCCTCCTGCGTTTTTCAAATCTGTATCCGTATTATTATAGCACAGCCCGGCCCGAAATGGTATCAGATCGCTCTTCTGTCGTCGTTTTTTGGCAGGTATTTGCTGGTGTTCCTAGCTTTTTGTGCGCGAAAATGCTATAATAAGAATACATATCTCCATCTCCGGCCCATTTTGTTCTGAACATGGCCGGGCAAGCACGATAAGGAGCTTATTTTTATGCAACAGAAACTCATTACTTTTGCCGTCCCGTGCTACAACTCGGCGGCATATATGCGCCACTGCATCGAAACGCTGCTCTCCGCCGGGGAGCAGGCTGAGATCATCCTCGTGGACGACGGTTCCGTGAAGGACGAGACCCCGGCCATCTGCGACGAGTACGCTGCCAAGTACCCCACCATCGTCAAGGCCATCCATCAGGAGAACGGCGGCCATGGCGAGGGCGTCAACCAGGGCATCCGCAACGCCACCGGCCTCTACTACAAGGTCGTGGACAGCGACGACTGGCTGGACACCGACGCCCTCCAGAAGGTGCTGGCCCGCCTGCACACCCTCGTGACCCGCGGCACCGCCCCCGACCTCATGATCTGCAACTATGTCTACGAGCACACCGAGGACGGCACCAGCCACACTGTGCGGTACACCAACATCTTCCCGCAGGAGCGTCTGTTCACCTGGATGCACGTCGGCCACTTCCGCCCCGACCAGAACCTGCTGATGCACTCAGTCATGTACCGCACTGAGGTGCTGCGCAAGTGCGGCATGGTGCTTCCCAAGCATACCTTCTACGTAGACAACATCTTCGTCTACCAGCCTCTGCCTTTCGTCAAGACCATGTATTATATGGACCTTGACCTTTACCGCTACTTCATCGGCCGTGCCGACCAGAGTGTCAACGAGAGCATCATGGTCAAGCGCGTGGACCAGCAGCTCCGCGTTACCAGGCATATGATCGACTGTCAGGACCTCGACGCCCTCAAGGGCGAGAAGAAACTGCGGGCCTATATGCTCCACTACCTCTCCATGATGATGGCCGTCAGCGACATCTTCCTGCTGCTGGACGGCAGCGCCGAGGCGAAAGAAAAGCAGAAGGGCCTGTGGCAGTATCTGCGCGAGCACACCAGCGCCGCAGTCTACCGCTCCATCCGCTTCGGCTTCGGCGGCGTGACCAACCTGCCCTTCCCCAAGGGCGACGCCATCGTGGTGGGCGGCTACCGCATCGCACGGAAGATCTTCAAGTTCAACTAAATTCACGATTGTTGCATACAACAGGGTCACTGCATCGGCAGCGGCCCTGTTTTTTTCTTTTTTCGGTCATTTGTTAAGGAATCTTCAATTTTGCCGCCTGAAAAGATGTTGCTTTTTAGAAAGTGGAATAGTATAATTTATTACTGTGCTGTGTTTTTTGGGCTTTTGGCAAGCAGCAAGGAAACGCGCCTGACTGAGAAAAAGGAGGAAAGGGCGGCTGCGCGTTGGTATCGTGCTGCTGCCCGCAATATCGCATGGAACAGCTTCTCATCTGCCTTTCCGTGGCGCTCATCGCAGGTCTTTTGATGTCGCGCCTCGCAAAGGCGATCCATTTGCCGGCGGTCACATCTTATCTGCTGGCGGGCCTGCTGCTGGGGCCTTTCTTTCTGGGGCGTCTGGGCCTGAGTAATTTGGGCATCGGCTTCGGCACCCTCGAGCAGGTGGACAGCCTGTCCATCATCACCCAGGTGGCGCTGGGCTTCATCGCCTTCGTCATCGGCAACGAGTTCCGTCTCTCGGCTCTTGAGAGCATGGGCAAACAGGCCATCACGGTCGGCATTTTACAGGCCGTCATGACCACCGCCCTCGTGGATGCGGCGCTGGTCATCCTGCACTTCATCCGGCCCGACATCATCTCCATGGCCTCGGCCATCACGCTGGGTGCTATCGCAGCAGCCACGGCCCCTGCCGCCACCCTGATGGTCGTCAAGCAGTACAAGGCCGACGGCCCCCTCACCCGCCTACTGCTGATGGTAGTCGCCATCGACGACGCCGTGGGCCTCGTGCTCTTCTCCGCCTCCTTCGGCATTGCCAACGCCCTCGAGCAGGGCCGCATCGACGCCATCAGTATTCTGGTGGAGCCGGTGGTGGAGATCGTCTTCTCGCTGGGTCTGGGCGCCGTGGCGGGCTTCGCGCTCAACCAGCTGGAAATTTATTTTCACTCCCGCTCCAAGCGCATGAGCCTTTCCGTGGCCTTCGTGCTGCTGACGGTGGGCCTGTCCATGGTCACCTTCGACATCGGGCCGATACACTGCGGCTTCTCGCTGCTGCTGGTCTGCATGATGACCGGTACGGTGTTCTGCAACATCTGCCCCACTTCCGATGAGCTGATGGACCGCCTCGACCGCTGGGTGTCGCCGGTGAACATCCTCTTCTTCGTGCTCAGCGGTGCAGAGCTGGATCTGAACATCCTCTCCGACCCGCTGGTGCTCCTCATCGGCGTGGTGTACATCGCCTTCCGCTCTCTGGGCAAAATTTCCGGCGCCTTCGTCAGCGGCCGGGCCACCCACTGCAGCCACAACATCCAGAAGTACCTCGGCATCACCTTGCTGCCGCAGGCTGGCGTGGCGCTGGGCATGGCAGCCGAGGCCGCTGAGCTTTCCGACGGCCACATGGTGCGCAACGTCGTGCTCTTCTCGGTGCTGGTGTATGAGCTGGTAGGCCCCACCCTCACCAAGATGGCGCTGACCGCCGCCGGCGAGATCATCCCCGAGGGCCGCACCAATGCCCGTATGGCCAACAAGCCCGAGTTCCCGGTTTCCCTCGACTAAGTCTGCCTATGACAAACGGCACTCCGAACTGCTTCGGAGTGCCGTTTCTGTTTGCTTTACTTTAAGATGACTTCACCATTTTCGGCATCCACCGTCAGGCTGCCGCCCGCTTTCAGGGTGCCGTCGATGATGCGCTCGGCGGCGGGGTCCTCCACAGCCTTGCGGATGACGCGGCGCAGGTCGCGGGCGCCGAACTTGCCGCCCTGACTCTTGGCCACGAGGGCAGAGAGAGCCGCCGGAGTGTAGCTGTAAGCGATGCCCTTGGCCTCCATGCTGGGCTTGTACTCATCCAGCATGAGAGCCGCAATGCCTTCCAGCGTCTGCTGGTTCAGCGGCTTGAAGGCGATGACCTCATCCACACGGCCAAGGAACTCAGGCCGCAGGAACTGGCTCAGAGCCTTGCGGGTCTTTTCCTCACTCAGCTGCTCCTCGCTCTTGTTGAAGCCGAGGCCGGAGGTCGTCTTGTCGCCGCTGCCGGCGTTGGAGGTCATGCAGATGACCGTATTGGAGAAGTCCACCGTCCGGCCCTGTGCATCGTTAATCTTGCCCTCGTCGAGGATCTGGAGCAGGATGTTCATGACGTCGGGGTGGGCCTTTTCGATCTCATCGAACAGCACCACGCTGTAGGGGCGGCGGCGAACCTTTTCGGTGAGCTGGCCGGCCTCTTCGTAGCCCACATAGCCCGGAGGCGAACCGATCATGCGGGACACCGCATATTTCTCCATATACTCGCTCATGTCGAGACGGATGAGCGGGTCGGGGCCGTCGAAGAGCTGGTTTGCCAGCTGCTTGACCAGCTCCGTCTTGCCGACACCGGTGGGGCCGACGAAGATGAAGCTTGCGGGACGGCGGCGGCCCGACAGGTCGGCGCGGCTCCGCTTGACGGCCTGTGCCACCAGATGGACGGCCTCGTCCTGACCGATGATCTTCTTTTTCAGCTCGGCTTCCAGCCCGGCCAGTTTGACGAACTCCGTCTCCTGGATCTTCACCGCCGGGATGCCCGTCCACAGCTCAATGACCTTTGCCACATCGTCCATGGTCACTTTTATCTCGCTGGCAGCAGCCTGCTTTGCGGGCAGCTCTGCCTCGAGCTTGGCGATGCGGGTCTTCCGCTCGGCCACCTGCTCATAGTCGATGGCCTCATTGACGTCGGAGGACTCCATGTCTGCCTCTTCCTGTCTGAGGCCGTCCAGCTCCTTCTGCATCTCGAGATACTCCGAGATGACCGGGTGGGCGAGATTGCAGCAGGCGCAGGCTTCGTCCAGCAGGTCGATGGCCTTATCGGGCAGGTAGCGGTCCGTGATATACCGCTCACTGAGGGTGACGATGGCGCTCAGCACATCGGCATCCACCTGCACATGGTGGTGCTCCTCGTAATACTTCTTGATGCCGTTCATGACGGCCAGCGTGTCGGCCACGCTGGGCTCTTCCACGCGGACAGGCTGGAAGCGGCGCTCAAGGGCCTGGTCCTTCTCGATATACTTGCGGTACTCGTTGAAGGTAGTGGCGCCGATGACCTGTATCTCACCGCGGGAGAGGGCAGGCTTGAGGATGTTGCCCGCGTTCATGGCACCCTCGCTCTCACCGGCGGAGGTGATGGTGTGGATCTCGTCAATGAACAGGATGATGTTGCCAGCGGCCTTGACCTCGCTCAGCAGGCCCTTGACCCGCTGCTCGAACTGGCCGCGGAACTGGGTGCCGGCCACGAGGCTGGTCAGATCCAGCAGGAAGATCTCCTTATCCTTCAGACCCACAGGGACATTGCCCCTGGCGATGCGCTCCGCGATGCCCTCGGCAATGGCCGTCTTGCCGACGCCAGGTGCGCCGATGAGGACCGGATTGTTCTTGGTCCGGCGGCTGAGGATCTGGATGACCCGGCTGATTTCCTTTTCCCGGCCGATGACCGGGTCGATTTTGCCTTTCTTGGCCCATTCATTGAGATCACGGCCGAACTGGGACAAGTCGCTGCCGTTCTTGGCAGCCACGGCGTCGCCGCCTTCGACGGCCGGGTCGTTCATGAGTTCACTCAGGCGTTGGGAGACGAGGTCCGGGTCGATGTCCATATCTTCCAGGATCTGGACGGCCATGCCGCTCCCTTCTTCGAGGATGCCGGCCAGCATGTGTTCCGTGCCGACATAGTTCTGTTCCAGCCGGTTGGCTTCGCGGACGGCCAGTTCCATGGCCCGCTTCGTCCGCGGCGTCAGGCGCAGTTTCGACGGCGTATCCTGTCCCCAGCCGACGTGCTGTTCGATGGCGCGGGTGACATTTTCCGGCGTCAGGCCCAACTGGTTGAGGAGCAGGCCGGCAATGCCGTCTGTATTGAGAACGAGACCGAGCAGGATATGTTCGGTCCCGACGTAATCATGGTGGAATTTTTGTGCCGCTTCCTGCGCATACTGCAGGACAGCTTTGGCATCATTGGTGAGACGATTGTTCATCATGGGAAATTCACTTCCTCCGGTAAGCTGCGAGTACGGACTGGACGGCCTGGGCCCGCTGGTGCTGGAGCTCTTCATCATTCAGTTCCGCCCCGGCCTTGAGCTGTAAATAAGCCGGTTCGACGACGGTCATGATGGCTTCATAGGCCAGGGGCTGTTCCGGGATGACGCCCATATCGATGCCGAAACGCAGGTCACTGGCCAGGGCCAGCGATTCCTGGTCCGACAGGAGCCAGGCCTGACTAAGCGTCCCGTACGTGCGCAGCCATTTATCTTTTAAGGTATTTTCATTGTGGTCCCAAACGAGACTGCGGCAATTTTGTTCTTCCTGGACGATCTGGGTGACGATCTTGCTCAATTGGTCGAAGATGTCCGTTTCGGTCACGCCCAGTGTGATCTGGTTCGTGATCTGGAAGATATTGCCAATGCATTCGTTGCGTTCACCGTACATCCCGGATACGGTGAAGCCGAATTTGGTGATGCCCTGGACGATGCGATTGAAACGCTTCATCATGACCAGGGCCGGCACGTGGATGGTCACGCCTGCCGTCAAGCCCGTACCGGTCAAGGACGGGCTGGCCGTAAGATAGCCGAAATCATCGCGGAAGGCGAAATCCAAGTGGCTTTCCAAGGTATCGTCGACCTGGGCAGCCTGGTCCCAGACGCGCTGGAGGTCGAAGCCTGGCGCTGCCGTCTGAATGACGAAGTGGTCGTCTTCGTTGAGCATGATGGAAACGGCCCCGTCGTCACGGAGCAAGACGCCGCGGTGCTTGGGATGTTCGATATGGCTGGCCGACGAAAAATGTTTCACTACCATCATTTCCCGTTCCATCGGCGATAACGCTTCCAGGCCGATGAAGGTATAGCGGCCGTGTCCCAGTGTATCGAGGGGACCGATCTGACGTTTTCCTTCTTCTAGGACGGCTGCCAGTTCCGTATCCGACGCCTTGTCAGGAAAGACGTATTTCTTCAGGTTCCGATCCAGACGGACGCGGCTGTCGATGACGATGTCATTGAAGTTGCCCGTCCCATCCTGCCAGGGACAGAGCGGCTGCTGGAGCATATCATGTGCCATGGCTTATTCCCCCTTTCCGCCGTCCGGCAATTGACGCTGGAGGGCGCGGATTTCGTCGCGGACTTTAGCTGCTTCTTCATAGCGTTCTTCCTGGACCAGCTTCTGCAGATGCTGGCGCAGGCGCTTGACGTGCGTCGCCGTCCGGAAGACGCCGGTGCCGCGGTTGGGCACTTTGCCGACGTGCTTGCTGTGGCCGTGGATGCGGCGCAGGAGCGGCGGGATTTCTTCCTTGAACGCTTCATAGCAGTCGGGGCAGCCGAATTTGCCCAAGCGGTTAAATTCGCTGTAGGTCATGCCGCAGCTGGCACAGCGTGGTTCGTCGCCGCTGCGTCCCTGGTAATCGGGATAGGCCATCTTGCGGAAAAAATCGTTATCGATGATATTCAAATCTCTGAAATTAGAAAAATTAGTCTGTTTCTTGGCACAGGCCGCACACAGGTGCAAGTCCGTGCGCCGCCCGTTCTCGATCTTGACGATATGGACAACAGCCTCTCTTTTCTTACAGGCATCACATAACATAGCCCTCACGTCCTTTCTATGACTCAATGGAGATTGAGGTTCTTCAAAATATCGCTGATGACCAGCAGCCGCGTCCCTTCGTCGTCGATGCGGCGGTACAGGGATTCAAAGGTCAAATGGAGGATGACCGCTTCGTTGTTGGTCAGGCTGCGCCGTTTGAGGAGCTGGTACAGCAGGGCATCCAGGTCTTCCATGGAAATGCTGACGGCCGGCAGCCGTTCATGCAGGAGGACCGGCGTGCGGTCCTGCTTCTTCGGCGTCAATTTGATGATGCGGACGAAGCCGCCGGACCCGCGCCGCGATTCGACCAGATAGCCCTTGTCGTTGGAAAAGCGCGTACTCAGGACATAGCTGATCTGCGACGGTGCGCATTGCAATTCGTCGGCCAGTTCGTTACGGCGCAATACAATATCGGAATTATCTTCTTCTAGTAATTTATGTAATATGAATTGTTCAATCTTATCGGCTAACACACTCATCGTAAATCACCCCGCAAAAATATATTTTTTCTTTTTGACTTTCATACAACTCTATTATATTCGTCTTTTTGACTTTACGCAAGAGTTCTGCTCTCATTTCCTTGCACTCCTGGTTGTACGAAGGCGTAGAATAGTGTATTATGAATAGACTATGAACTGTGAGGTGTTCCGTTTGAAACGATTGGGGCCGGGCTCGGTCAGTTACTATTTTTATCACGAAAAAAAATTCCTGCTCATCGTCACGCTGAGCGGCATCTTATACAATGTCGGCATGATTGCCGGTCCCTGGTTCGACGGGCAGCTGGCCCAATATCTTTACGATATTTTCGGCGGTACCCGGACGGCAGCCGATATGTATGCCCTCTGCCTCTGCTACGCCCTGGTCATCGTCGGCGTCCAGGGGTCCCGCTATGTCAAGCGCCTGTACGTCCGGAAATTCGCCAATAATATCAGCCTGGCCATGAAAGACCGGATCTACCAGCACTTGGTCCAGACGCCGAAACGGGACATGGAGCAGGCCGATACAGGGGCCTTGATGACCAAGGTCATTTCCGACATCGATACCTGCGTCGAAGGGATGCGCAAATTCACGACGGAAATCTTCGATACGGGCGTCGTCATGATGACCTACATCGTCATGCTCCTCTGCTATGACTGGCGCCTGACCTTATGCGTCCTCGTCTTCCCGCCCATCGCCTATGCCCTAGCCAACATCCTGCGCCGACTGGTCGCCACGACAGCAGCCCGCAGCAAGGAAAGCAGCGGCGCCCTGTCGGGCATGACCCTGGACCGCATCAGCAACGCCCTGACGTACCGCGTCTACGGCGAAGAAGCTGTCCAGGACCGGCGCTATGAAACGTACCTGGCCGACTACGAAAAGAAAATGATTCTGGCCAATCTCTGGGAAAATACGCTCCAGCCCATTTACAAAGTCATCGCCATGATCGGCGCCGTGCTGGTCATCTGGTTCGGCGGCCATAACGTCCAGGGCACGGGCTGGGAAAATTGGGACATTGCAGCCTTTTCGACGTACCTGGCCTGTTTCATCAAACTGGCAACGAAGTCGTCCCATGCGGCGAAATTGTTCAACGCCATCCAGAAAGCCCAGGTATCATGGCAGCGCATCCAGCCCCATCTCCAGGCGGCTGCCGAGCTTCGCCAGACCGTACCGCCAGCGGTGCCGGCGGAATTGACGGTCCGCCACCTGTCCTTTACCTATCCCGGCAGCGCCAACCCGATTTTCCGGGACCTGTCCTTTTCCGCCAAGCCCGGCACCCTCATCGGCGTCACCGGGCCCGTGGCCTGCGGCAAATCGACGCTGGGCCAGGCCTTTCTCTGTGAAAATCCCCACGGCGGCCAGATTTTCTTCGGCACCAAGGAACTGGGCAACGGCCATACGGCACCGGACGGCATCGTCGGCTATTGCGGCCACGACGCGGAACTCTTTGCAGCTACCGTCGAAGAGAACATCCGCCTCGGCCTGCCTGGCGATATCGGCACTGTCCTGAAAATGGTCTGCATGGACCAGGACTGCGCCACCTTCCCGGCCGGGACCCAGACGCCTATCGGCGAAGGCGGCCAGCGCTTGTCCGGCGGCCAGCAGGCCCGCATCGCCCTGGCCCGGACCTTGTTCCATCCGCGGCCGCTCCTCATCCTCGACGACCCTTTCGCCGCCGTCGACATGGCGACGGAACAGATGATTTTCGACAACCTGCGCCGGCTCGGCAGCGACCGCATCATCATCCTCTTGTCGCACCGCCTGTCCCTCTTCCCCAAGCTGGACCAGGTCATCTGGCTCAACGGAGACGGGACAGCCGTCGTCAGCACCCACGAAGGGCTCTACGCCTCGTGCCCGGCCTACCGGGACCTCTACGATTTGCAGCACGCCCAGGGAGGTGCTATCCATGAGTAACGTCATCTGGCAGACCTTGCGGCAGAACGGATGGCTCCTAGTGGTCCTGATACTGGCCATTGCCGCCTCTATCGCCGTGAGCGTCACGCCGCCCCTCATCTTGCAATACATCGTCGACAGCCTGGTCAGCGGCTCGTTCAGCACCTATTCCCTGCTGACGGCAGGCCTCCTCTATTTCGCCCTCAATGCCGGCAGCAGCCTCGTCGACGCCTTGAAGGAAACACTGATTACCGTCTTCGGTCAGAAAATCACGCACGGCCTGCGTTCGGCCATGTGCCAGCGCCTCGGCGACTTGCCGGCATCTTATTTCGTCGGCCACGAAGCCGGCGCCGTCACGTCGCTCTTCGTCAACGACGTCGACACGTTGGAGAACCTCTTCGATTCCGGCGTCGTCAGCATGATTGCCGATGCCTTCACCATTTTCAGCATCCTCGCCGTCGTCTTCCACCTGAGCACGGGCCTGGGCATCCTGCTCTGTATCAGCCTGCCCCTGCTCTTTCTCCTGACTCGCTATTTCCAGAAGCGCATGCTCCAGGCCCAGCGGGATAATCGTATCGCCGTCGGCCGGACGAACGAGCTCATTCCGGAAACGGTCCGCAATATCCGCACGATCCACACGTGCCAGCAGGAAAATTATCTGCGCCAGCGCTACGGCCGGACCATCCGGGCCAGCTTCGACGCCATGGAGCGGAGTAATTTCTGCGATTCCATCTATTCGCCCCTCATCATCACCAGCTGTACCCTTATCATCTGCGTCATGATGACCTTATCTGTCAGCAGTCCGTCCCTGCAGGAGCTCTTCGGCATGACCGTCGGCAGCGTCGTCGCCCTCATCGCTTACGTGCGCCGCATCTTTTCACCCTTAGAGAGCATCGGCATGGAAATCCAGAACATCCAGTCTGCCATCGCCGGCATCGGCCGCCTGAAGGACTTCTTTGCCGAACCCGTCCAGGCCCAAGAGCAGTGTACCGCCCTCGACAAGGCCGTAGCCCCGCTGGTCATCGACGACGTCACGTTCGGCTACGACCGGGAAAAAGCCATTCTCCACCACGTCTCGCTCACGGTCGAAGCCGGGGAAATGGTCACCATCACCGGCCGCACCGGCGCCGGCAAGAGTACCCTCTTCAAGCTCATCCTCGGCCTCTACCGGCCCCGGCAGGGCCAGGTCCGCGTCTTCGGCTGCGACCCGTCCCAGCTGGCAGCCCCTTTGCGGCGTCAGGTCTTCGGCTACGTTGAACAGCAGTTCCACGCCATCCGTGGCACCGTCGCCGACCAGCTCAGCCTCAAAGACGAACGGGTCACGAGGGACGCCATGGAAAAAGCCCTGCGCCTCGTCGGCCTGTGGGAAACATGCTGCGCCCTGCCTCAGGGCCTGGACACGCCCTTCCGGCCGGAACTCTTCTCCCGCGGCCAAAGTCAGCTCCTGTCCATCGCCCGGGCCATCGTCATGGACCCGCAAATCCTCTTGTTCGATGAAATCACGGCCAACCTCGATTCTCTCACAGAAACCCAGGTCCTCCAGGCCCTGCAGGCTGCGGCTCAGGACCGGACCGTCCTCTCCATCTCTCATCGCCTCTACGAAGCCCGCAGCGGCCGCCGCGTCGTCATCGGAGAGACGGAATCGTAGGTCGTTCGTCATAAAAAAAAGGCTTGTCGCACGACGACAAGCCTTTTTTGAGTTTGAAGTTTGAAGTTAAAGCGGCATCTAAGTCCGAAGCGGCCGGCGAACTGCGGCCATCGAAGCACCAGTCACTATTTCACCGGTGCTTCGATGGGATCGTAATCAGCCGGTTTGTCCGTAATGGCTGCTTCGTCGATGGCCGACGGGACCGGGTCGAAGCCCTGGCGGAAGAGGGCCTTGATGGCTGCGATATACGGCGGGACGATGGTGTC
>ENA-OPAR01000741-OPAR01000741.1-human-gut-metagenome-genome-assembly--contig:-NODE-741-length-13769-cov-2.689004_pt1 | contig 13769 bp, 5 predicted proteins | sample MGYA00241061_ERZ501438 | MGnify/ENA primary metagenome ERZ501438 (study PRJEB25962, sample SAMEA2042580) | human gut metagenome | biome: human gut; feature: human-associated habitat; material: faeces...
TTGGCAGGAATTGAAACATTCATCGTATTTCCGTTTACAGTGAGCTCAGATGTTTTAGGAACATACTTCTCTGGATTGTCGAGCGAGTTGTCGCCGTCCATGTTGTCTGCACTGTATGAGGTCTGTGTGCCTTTGTAGGTATTCTTGCTCTTCAGTCCCTTCAGGTTGAAGGTAACAGACTGTGCCTCACTTCCTGTGTTCGCAATCTTTATGATGACTTCATTGCTTTCCTTGTCGAATACGGCACTAGCAAACAGACCGTTCTGTCCCTGCTGTCCGCTAACAGGTTTGTCGTCCATTGTAAGCTTCAAGACGTTTGTACCCTTGTTCTTTGCGTACATCTGCTGAACATAGTATGAGCAAGTCTTGAATGAACGGAGGTTGTCGTACCAGATGAGGTCTGGTCTCCACTGCCATCCGTCGACGTGTGCGAACAGAGGTGCATAAGTAGCCATCTCAACAACATCGGCGTTGCGCTCGAGTCCTGTCATGAATGCTGCCTCATAGAGAGCTGCCTCAAAATGGTTCCATTTCTTGCCCTTGCCGTGGCATGCATACTCGCCTGCAAATACCTTTGTGCCCTTGCGGTCGTAGTTGTCGTAGCGTGAACCCTGGCTGAGGAACCACTGCTCGTTTCTGTAGAAGTGCTCATCTACGAGGTCAACCTTGAGTTTTCTCATTTCCGGCCACAGGTAGTCGAAGTCTTTGCCTTCTGAGTTTGGACCTGATGAACCGATGAGTTTGATGTCTGGATATTTCTTTCTTACCTGTTCTACGAAAGGCTTGAGGTTTTCAGGATAGATTTCGCCCCACTGCTCGTTTCCGATAGCAACGAACTTGAGGTTGAACGGTGCCGGATGACCCATGTCGGCACGAAGTTTCGCCCATTTGTTCTTTGCCGGATCACCGTTGGCGAACTCAATGAGGTCGATGACATCATCGATGTACGGCTGAAGGTCTTTTACAGCAACGTGCTTGTCGCTTCTTTCTGAACCGTTCTGATATTCGCAGGAAAGACCTACGTTGAGCACAGGGAGCGGTTCTGCTCCTATTTCTTCAGACAGCAGGAAGTATTCGTAGAAACCGAGACCGTAGCTCTGGAAATAGTCAGGATAGAGTCTGTGTGCGAAAGTATAGTTCCAGCGGTTTTCGTTCAGAGGTCTGTTTTCTACAGGACCTACCGAGTTCTTCCACTGATATCTGCTTTCGAGATCTGTTCCTTCAACGATACATCCGCCTGGGAATCTGAACACACCCGGTTTCATGTCGTAGAGAGCCTGTGCGAGATCCTTGCGCATGCCGTTTTCGTGTCCCTTCCATGTGTCTTTAGGGAAAAGACTCACGTGTTCCAGATCTATATAGCCTCCGCCGGAGTGCATGATTCTGAGTGTTCCGCGTTCAACTGTCTTGTTGGCTTTGAGCACGAGCTCATATTTTTTCCACTCTTTGGAGTTGACCTTGAGAGTCTGCTCGGCGAACTGCTGGCTTTCATCCATAGAATGAGGGTCGCAGAGAGATACACGCACGCTTGCTTCCTTGCCGTCCGGAACTCGTGCCCACACACTGAAGCGGTACTCTTCGCCGTTCTTGTATCCTATTCCGAAGAATCCTTCGTTCTCCAGACCTGATCTTTTTTCTCTGTGGCCAGAGTATCCGATTCTGACATAGTGAGGATTTTTGTCGAACGGTCCGTCGTTCATCAGTTTGATATTGCCGAAGACTTTCCAGCCCATGTAGTGGTCAGGAAACTCGAACGAACGGTTCTTTATCAGTTCCGCATATAGTCCGCCGTCTGCGGCGAAGTTGATATCCTCAAAAAATATTCCATACATCGTAGGTTGTATGGAAGCACCCAACTTGGACGTGTTGACGTCGATTGTGTTGGTTGCAGTCTGCGCATTGATACACGCAGCGATGCCGAATGAGGCTAGAATTGTGCCTAGTCTTTTCATGTCTCTAATAGTTTTATGTTTGTAATTGATAGTTTTTTACGGTATTAGGTATAATTCGTCTGTGTTTTGTTTCTCTTGCAGAACAAGGTTCCGGCTGGAGAGAAATGCATGAATCGTATACATGCAATATGTATGCAAAAATACTATAAACTGCACAATTTTCAAATCAGAATGCACTTTTTTGTCTTTTAATGCGCAAGTACATAAAATCCGAGGGCTCGCAGATTGAACTGCGAGCCCTCGGACTACCGTTTGTGAGCCCCTGCGATTTTCACTTTGAGCCTTTGACGTGAAATCTGTAGTGGCCCGAAAGAACATTGATTTTTATGTGCATTCCGTCTTCTGCAATTTCAGCTTTGCGTATGTTTGCTTTTTCGAGCTGTAATCCGCTTTCACTTATCATATTAAGGTTTGATGCCGGAAGTATTATGTCGGCCTCTGTGTTGGCTGGTATTTCTGCTTCAACCTCAATGCCGTCGTTGCTTTTCGACCATCGGCATACTATATTGCCGTATGGCGATTCGTAGGAAGTGGATGCCTGGTTGACCCCATCGACCATCTGCGGATAAATCACCGCTTTTCTGTATCCGTTCGACTCGTCGTCCTGTCTGATGCCTCCGAGTCCGCTGAAGAACCACTCCATAAGGTGGCCCAGCATACAGTGGTTGTTCGAAACGAATCCGTAAGCCTGCCATGATTCAGTCAACGCCGTTGCACCGTAGGCAAGCTGCCATCCGTATCCCGGAGTGTCGTATTTGGTGTTCATCTTATATATTATCTCCGAATCGCCGTTGTCTTCAAGTGCCTGAAGAAGGTATCTGTAGCCGATATCGCCAGAAGTGAGGGCATAGTTTCTGTCGCGGATGTCTTTTACGAGGTTTTTGTATACCGCTTCGCGTTCAGATTCTTCCACCAGACCGAAATACAGCGATATGGCATTTGCCGTCTGGCTGTTGCGGTCGTAGTATTTGCCTTCGGCGTTGTAGAACTTGCTGTTGTAGGCTTTCTTTATTTTTTCAGCCAGTTCGGCAAAGTTCTTCTTGTCGTCCTCGTATCCGAGAATATCTGCAACCTTCTGCATGATGGTGGCATTGTAGAAGAACATTGCTGTTGCAGTCACACCGTTTGATGTCAGCTGGGCATATCCGGGATTTTTAGGTCCAAGATCGTACCAGTCGCCAAGACCGTACTGGATTATTCCACCCTCGGAACGGGAAGAGAGATAGTCGAGATATTTTTTCATGTCTTGGTAGTATTCGGCCATCAGATCAGTGTCGCCGTACCAGCGATATACGTACCACGGAAGTATAATGAATGCACTGCCCCATTCCGGAGAGTCTTCGAAACCGCCTGCGAATCGGACATATTCCGGTGCGATGGACGGAATTGTTCCGTTTTGAGTCTGCGAATCTCTCATGTCGTTCATAATCTTTCGATATAGTCCGTCGAGCTGGTAACGGTAGTTCATGGAATACATCATGAGGTGGGCTACTTCAAGCCATCCCAGTTTTTCGCGATGAGGACAGTCGGTAAGTATGCTCGCCATGTTGCTTCTTATGGCCCAGTCGATAAGATTGTAAGTCTTGTTGAACATCGGAAGCGAACAGCTGAAATGTCCTGATTCAACAGCTGAACTTGTGGTGTGCAGTCCGGTCACTTCCAACGATTCCATGTCGGCATCGCCTGATACTTCTACGTAGCGGAATCCGTAATAGGTGAACTGTGGCTGCCATGTCTCTTCGCCTTTGCCGTTGAGGGTGTATTTCCAATAATATGGTCCGCCGGATGCATTTTGATTTACAGTACTGTCGCTGTTGAGCAGTTCGCCGGGATTGATGACGAGATGTTGTCCGTTTTCACCTTTTACTTTAAGTTTGATTATGCCCGAAAAGTTTTGTCCGAAATCAAAAATCCAGTTGCCTTTGCTGTTTTTGTATTTCCTTACTGTCGGGAGCACGTCTCTTACCTTCAGAGGCGGTGACTGCTGATGGACCATGCGTGCATGGCATGAAGTAATTACCGGAGTGCTCCATCTGCTGTCGTCAAATCCAACTTGTTTCCAAGATTCCGGCAGAATGCGTGCATCGAAATCTTCGCCTCCGTATATGCTGGAGTAGGTGATCGGGCCTGAACATGTTTTCCAGCTTCTGTCTGTAACGATGGTGTCAGAGCTGCCGTCGTTGTATGTTATCACAATGTAAGCTCTGAGTTTTGGAGCACCGTCGGATATGAGCTGTTTGAAATAGCGTTCGCAAGGTACATTGTAGAAACCGTTGCCGAGCATCACAGACAAGGCATTTTCACCATTTTTAAGCATGGATGTGATGTCGAAGGTTTCGTAAAGAACTGTTTTGGAGTACTGCGTCCATCCTGCATCAAGAAAATTGTCGCCTGCTTTATTCCCGTTTATGAAGAATTCGAAATGTCCAACGCCTGATATATGGGCAATAGCCTGACTGATTTCCTTTTTTACAGATATGCTTTTGCGGAATACTGGTATTTTGTAATTGCCCACCATGCGGTTTCCAATCTTGGATTGGACTTCTGGCGAATGGATGCCGGGAATAAGATTTTTATCAGAATCGTCGTTTTCTAGTGCAATCCATTCAGAACCTTTCCAATCTTCCTGACTGAACATTCCGGTCACGAAACTTTCTGTCTGGCTCCATTCGGACGCTTTACGGTTTTCGTCCCAAATTTTCACTTTCCAGTAATATCTTGTGGAGGACTTCAACGGTGCACCTTCATATTTGACCATAACGGATTCACGAGTACGACGTTTGCCTGAATCCCACACGTTGCCATTGTCGGCATCAAGCTTTTCGCGAGAGTCGGCTACAAGAATTCTGTATGCGCTTTGTATGAAACCTCTTTTTTCTGATGCTGTTTTCCAACTGAAGGATATAGGCATCTTGTCTATGCCTATGGATTCACGTCCGCCATTGCAAGATGTTTCGTAGATGCTGAAAGTCTTTATGTCTTTGCTTTCGGCTATGACAGCTGTTGTCAGGACTGCCAGGAAAAAAAGAGATCTTAATGTCTTCATTGTGGACCTTTTTAGGTTTATATGTATGTTGGTTGTTAAGGTATATGCATGATTGTAGTCTGCAGTTATGCAGATACAGAAGCACATGTGCAAATATATTCCAAATGATGACGTTAAGATTGTAATTTATGATACAGGTGTTTTGTTTTTTGATATTGTAGTCACAAGTTTGGCTGTGCTACAGGAGGTGATGGTTCAATCGTTTTTTTGGCGTATGGCATATCTTTGCCTGTATTCTGTAGGTGTGGTATGTGCAAGACGCCTGAATACGGTTGTGAAATATGCGGTACTGCCGAATTGCAGTTTGTATGTTATTTCCTTTATGCTCATGTCTGTTTCGGCAAGCAGTTCTTTGGCTTTCTTGATTCTCAAGGACAACATATAGTGTACGGGCGAAATGCCAGTGTAGTCCTTGAAGCTTTTTCTGAACCATGAATAGCTCATATTGATTTGACGTGCTATGTCTTCAGGTGTAATGTCTGTTGTAAGGTTTTCTCGTATGATAGCTTGGGCCTGGCGTATTGATTTTGACTGCTGGTTTGTGTTTGTCGGATTGTTCTTGTCGTAGTATAGTGTCATGGTAAGTATCATCTCTGCTGTGCAGGCCAGGACATTCTGGTACATAGGCTGTTCACGTTCGGCAACGCTGATTGCCTTTATGAACATGTCTACGATGTCTTCTCTTACGCCTATCCTGAAAATGTCTTTTTCGATAATGTCCTTTGAAAAGCGCATTTTCATGATATTTCCATTGAAACCGATCCAATATTCCTGCCATCCGGTCTCCGGGGCCGGCTTGTAGCTGTGCCATACTCCGGGCCTGAGCAGTATCATATCGCCTTGTCGGATTTCTGTCGATTCTTTAGGCGATTTGAAAAATTGTCCTCCGCCTCTGGATATGTATATGAGCTGATAGCTGTTTATAACTCTTCCTTGTGCAACATTGAAACTGAAATTGTCGGGATGACCTTTCGGTGGATAGACGCCATATTGAGCTGGGATATCTGTACATCCCAATGTGTCGACAGTGATTCCCCACGCCTTATCTGATTCGTTTGCTACAAAATAGTGCTTTGCATTGCTTATGCTCATATCTGCATTGTTTTTGGTATTGTTGATGATTCTCACCGTATGTGATGGAAAAAGAGAAGGGGACACGGCATTGGTGGTGCCGTATCCCCTTTTCGTGAAGTTTGCTCATTTACGGATGCATCTGTATGCTGTGTAAAGATTGGTCCGGATATGGCTTATTTTGTAACCTTCATTGTCTCGCGCGCATTTCCATGCTTTATGGACAAGATGTAAATGCCTTTCGGCAAAGTACTGTTGCTTCTGAAGTATTCTTCTACATTAGAGTATTCTGTGCTGAATGTGAAGAGTGTAATTCCATTGATGCTGGTTGCTGTAACTTCTACAATCTCGTCAGAAGCAATGTTGGAGATGCCTGTTGAAGCCTTTATGAACAGGAGTCCTTCACTTATACGGCTTGTATCCCATTCAAGGCCTTTTGGAAGCTCTTCAAGGTCGAACTTAGGCGTTCCGCTGAATGAAGTGCATTTCCAGACTCTTATAGAATCGCCTTCTTTAGGAGTGTATGAAGAAGAGAGAGACAACTTGATGGTTCCATTCATCGTGAGCCTGCTTACTCCCTTGATGCTTGTACCTCCGGTATTGGCAGTTGTTGCACATGATCTCATTGCGATTCTGTAAGTAGAGTTGGCACCGAATGTTACAGGCTTGTTGTTGAATTCGATGTAACCGCTTGCAGAAGTGGCAGTGATGCCTACCTGAAGGTCGCCATTGATTGTTGCAGACGAATTCTTGAGCGGTGTACCGGTCTTGGTCACTCCTGAGAGTGTTGTACCTTCGTTGACTCTCAGAGCACCGGTTCCAAGTGTTCCTCCGCTTGAAATCGACATTTCTCCTTCTGAAACAGTAGTTGAACCGCTGTAGCTGTTATTGGCCGTTATGGTCATCTTGCCTTCTCCAGTCTTTGTGAGAGAAGAGTTATTTCCTGTAATTGTGGCATCAAGTCTGAAATTGTCTTCATTTCCGATCTTCCATGCGTTGTTGTCTCCGCCGAGAGTTCCGTTGCCGGTAACTTTAGCGATGGCAAATGTCTTGGCTGTGTTCGTTACTTTTGCACCAGAACTCAAATCAAGAGTTGCATAAGGCATTCCATAGCCGTTGTCGAATGTGAAGTCGTATCCTGAAGCTGTTGTGGCTTTCAACGTTCCTTTGAATTGCGACCAGTTGCCTTTTAGGTAGCTGCGGACCCATGGAAGATAGATTGTGAGCGTACCTTCTCCGGTAAGTGCTCCCTTGTAGTCGCATCGGCTGTCGAGTCTCCATGTGCCGCTTTTGCCTTTTGGTACGTATACATTGGCATTAGATGTACTGTAAGAGCCGTTTCCGTCATAGTCCTGAAGAGTACCTCCTTGGAGCTCGTAGTTGTTTGTAGCCGAAATTCCATCTGTTGCTATGGCAAGAGTGCCGGATTTAACTATAATCTTTTTGAGTGAACCGTTTGAGTGCAGCAAAAGCTTGCCGTTTCCTTCCTTTGTCAGTTCATTGCCGGAGAATGCTTCGTCCATTATGAAGTCATAGTTGGACTTTATAGTACCACCGCCTTCTCCAATCTTTATAGGAGAGCTCAGTTGTACGGCGGCTGTTGCTTCAAGAGTTCCTCCGTTTTCGATAACGAACTTATTGGCTTCAGTTGTTACGCCTCCGAGGTTTCCTGTTGCATTGTACTGGTTTGCAAGTGCACTTACCTTTACAGTTCCTCCGCTGATGGTATTTCCTCCGGTGTAGCTGTTTGTAGTTTTGATTGTGAGTGTACCTTCTCCTGACTTCTTGAGTGCTGCATTGCCGGATATGCTTCCATTGCCGCTGAATGTGTAGTCTTTAGAACTGTTGATTTCAAATATGCCAGGTGTTACTTCCTCGTTGATTGTAACATTGAACACTGATGCTTCGTCGTTGAAAGTGACGTTGTCGCCTGTTACGAATATGTCAGCTTCCTGTGTTGATGCATTCTTGAAGTTTTCGCTTTGTGCAAAATCCCAGATGCTGCTTGATGCTCCTGTCCAGATTGTGCTTGCTACGCTTCTGAGTTCTTCGACAACAAGATAAAGATTGTTGCCGTCGCTTTCAATATGGTGCTTTACCCCGTCCAGGCCTTCAATTGTGAATATGCTTGTGTCGATGTCTGACAGATTGCCTATTGTGGCAATGAGGTATTTTCCTGGTGCTGGCTTTTCTGCACCTTCAAGGTTGTGCTGGACAAATTCAATTATTGGTGTTGTGTATTCTGGTGCTATCTTCCAGTCAATCTTTCTGAGAGAAACAGATTCTGCTTTGACTACATCTGCAGTTATGTCTTCTGAATATATACCTATGACGAGGCGTGAACCGAAGTCCATTTCCAGTTTGTCAACTTCAACATTGCCTTTGTTGTCGCCTCCAGGACACAGTTTTGAACCGTATTCCATCTTGATTCCGTTCTTGAAGACTCCTCCGTTGGTGTTGAGAGTTGTGAATCTGTTGAGCCATACGTGGCTTTTTTCCATTGTACCGTCGAAATTCAATGTTCCGGCCCAGATATTTGTTTCGCCTGAATATGTTTCAGTGACATTAGGCAATGTCAATATACCGTCACCCTGCTTTACAAGGCGCATTTCGCCTGTAAATGCACCTCCTGTAAGTGTGCATGTGAAGTACTGTGTGGTGATGTTGTCATTGTCGTCGTGGCCCTGAACCCATGATGGTGCATTTATTGTTGTTATGTAAGGTGATGCTCCATCTGCTATATTCACGGAAATGTCGCTTGTTTCATATATAAGTATATGCTTGTCGTTAGAGCTGGCGTCGACGGTTCCGCCGTTGGTCATGATTGGTGGCGGTGCAATTGTTATGCCTTCAAGCTGACCCAAGAAATAGCTTGTGTGAGGTGGCTGGTTGTATCCGCACATCTGCCACATGACGCCTTGTCTGTACTGCATGTCGTGGAGCAGTGTGTAATTGCGCCATTCAGTAGGAATTGTAGTTGTGTAGATTCTGAGCACCATGTCTGTCTCATCGCGCAGAACTACTTCCTCGCGCCAGTCGCCGAAAAGGTCTGCCTGAAGACTGGCAGTACCTTTGGTTCCGTTGTTTGTCAGCGCACCGTTGAATGTTGTGATGGCGTCCCAGCTTCCGTATTTTACTATACGAGGTTCATAACCAATATAGTTGGTACAGCTTGAGTAATTGAATGTTTCCTCGCAGAGATCTCCGTCCCAATATATTCTGAAGTTCTGGTCTATACCTGTTTTTGTACCGTCTGAAATTGTTTTATAGTTTACGCAGCTTATGATTCCTGCAGAGTGGGCTGAAGCGGCTATGGCGCCAGGATACAGTTCGGTGAATTTTCCTGCTATTGCACGTCCGTCGTCACTTCCTCCAGTTTCTCTGAACAGAATCTTGCTTGTTGTTGCGTCACGATAATTGTTGCTTGGACTGGATTCGTTGCATGCAAAGATTTCCTGTCCGTGGCGGTATGGGTCTAAGTCGGAACAGTGCTGTGCATCGCCGTGTCCGAGTCCAGTTGTGCTGAGGCCGTGCCCGTTGTCGTCGATGACCATTGAGCCGTATACGATTTCATCGCGTCCGTCCCAGTCGACATCTGCTATTCCGTAGTTGTGGTATCCTTGGCCGAACCACTGACCGCTCAATGGACTATTCCATCTCCAACGAAGGTTGAGCTGGTGGCTGGAAGGATCCACATCGTATGCTGCCATGATGTGCTTTGTGTATATACCTCTTGCAAGGAATATGCTAGGCTTCTTGCCGTCAAGATAAGGAGCACCGAAGAAGTATTTTGATGAACGGTGTCCGTAGCCGTCGCCCCAATCGTCTGCTTTTCCTCTTTCAAGAGGATATTTCATCACCTGGTACGGTTCACCAGTTTCACCATTCAGGTAAAGAAGAAATTCATCACCAGTATTGGTGTATGTCATGTTGGCTGTATGGGAAATGGTGTTTCTGGTGTTTATCTTCATGTTTCCGACATTGGTAGTACCGTTCTTGTGATGGACTATCATGCCGTCTGCTCCTCTGAGTACGACTTCTGCCTTTCCGTCTTCGTCCCAGTCGAAGGCAACAATATTGGTCTCAACATTGCCTCCGCTGACCATGTTGGGACCGCAGTCAATGCTCCAGAGTTTTGTTCCATCAAGCTTATAGGCTTCAAGCTGTGTATAGGCTGAATCGTTGTTGACAGGGTAGAGGTCTGCGTCGTCCTTTCTGTTGAGCCTCTTGACAATTAGTTCCATTTCACCGTCACCGTCAAGATCTGCGGCGCTTACATCGTTTGGCTCATACCATGATGTTATGTCTGTACCTCTTCTCGACAGTACATTCTGAAGCTTGACTTCCATGTAGTTCTTGTCCCATGGTGCGACTTCCTTGCACTGCTCCTGTTCCTTGCCTCTTACGACGGCACTTACTGTGTACTTGCTTCCAGTGTTTCCTCCCTCATCGGTGAAATTTGATACATTCAGCGGTGCTTCATTGAGCTTCTTTCCGTCTCTGTATACATTATACTCTACATCGTAGTATTCCTCACCAAGTATGCGCCAGCTGAGAAATACGCCTTTGGTGGTCTTAACTGCTGTAAGTCCACGATCAAGAGACTCCATTTTGCGTTGCGCCCATCCGGACATGCAGAATGATGTCAATAGTAATAGCGATAAAACTTTTTTCATAAGATTGGTCATTGATTATGTGTTTTGTTAGAAAAGTGTTTTCTTACTTTTTGTATCAGCTAACTTAGGCCAATTCATTTTTCGCAATAAAGATACGAGTTTTTCTGCATATTGGGTCTCCGTGTTTGCTTTTTATCAATAAAATCCTTACTTTTTATGGTTATTTGTCTTGGTTGACATTTATATTATCTTTGTATGGATATGTCATAAAGCGGAATATTCTCCGTTTGTAATCATATCTGTCACATTAATTATTCGATGATGTGACAAATTGGGAGGCAGATGTGATTTTATATTTCTTTTTGGTCGGTACATCATTAAATACGGTTTTGATATTTTATATTTTGCGTCCGTATCGCTGAACGCCTTACTTTGTATATGAACGGCCTTTTTTACGGATAAGACGCCCAAAAAAGGTTTTATGAAGTCTTTTTAGTGTTTGTAAAGGTGAAAAAATGAAAAAATGCACTTTTTGGCAGAAAAAAGAACAAAATATCTTGTGATGGAATAAATAAAAAATGTACTTTTGTAACCGTTAGCGAAACGGGATGGATTTTGCATTCCTGCTGACGCTTAAACAATAGATATGTGAGCCGTATTTATATTATACGATATAACTATAATAGAATAGTTCTTCGTAAATATTTAGAAATATAATTTTCATGGGACGCGCTCATTGTTGCAACTTGCTGTTTTTATAATCTTTTTAGTTGTGCAATGAGATTATGTCGTGAGACATGGGTCCAACCCCCAAATGTAATTATTAAAATTCACCCTGCTGTTCTTGCGTCGTGACGACGCGAGGACAGTTTTTTTATAAGCATTTCGTGTGATTTTAGTTTTGAACTATATTTGTATTATTTGCGATAGTGCATAAACCTTTTAATCTTTAATTTTATGAATGAACATTTTGATGATTTGAAATTCCACAGACTATTGTCTTCAGAGGATGCCTTGTTTGGACAGTTCTCTGAGCTTTTTCAGTCTTCTTTTCCTGTAAATGAGAGGCGTCCGTTGGAATCTCTTAAAAAGATCATTACTGATGAATCTGATGTTTACTGCGATGCAGTACTTAGAAATAATGTTTATGTAGGTTTGTTGGTGTATTGGGATTTTGCTGATTTTGTGTATGTAGAGTATTTGGCAGTTGATCCTGATATTCGTGGAGGTGGAATAGGAGCGCGTATATTGTCGCAATTGAGGGATGGTGTGCGTAAGCCTGTTGTGCTTGAAGTGGAACCTCCGTTTAATGAACTTGCAAAAAGAAGAATCGGGTTCTATGAGAGAAACGGTTTTGTTCTTTTGGATAATGAATATTTTCAGCCATCGTATGGGCTGGTGCCGGGATTGGAACTTAAACTTATGTCTTCCGGTAATTTGGCATTGGAAATCTCAGAAGTGATAGATGTAATTCATCGTAGGGTTTACGATGTTAAGAAGTGACTTCAGATTGCATAAAAAAAAGAACTGCACTCGCGATTCTATTCGAATGTCGGGTGCAGTTCTTTTATATTATTTCTTGTTGTCTTTTGAAAAATCCTTGCTGAAAGTGTTCCATACTTTCATGACAGAACTCTTGTTCCGAAGCAAAATCTCTGCTGATCGTGTGAAGGACAAATATTGTTTACGTTTTTCTTTGTTGAGGTGGTTCAATATGTTCCTTTCTGTGACCTCAAACAAGTCGTCTCCTTTTATGAAATAAAAGACGTTCTTTGTAGGAACAGGATCTTTCTCCGGAGATGGGTTGTAGGAACCTATCATGTCGATAGATACGCTGTTGAATAAGCCTCCTCCGTCAAGTGTGAAGTCGGACATATTTCTTATATCATTTTTATTTCTGTCCAACTCCTCCTCGTTGACGGTCAGAACATGTATAACTTTTCCGACCTCGTCCTCATGGATTATCTTTCCGAACATTCCGTTGACCGGAATAAATGTGGCGTCCTTGAACTCGATTCTCAATACCGTGCCCGGATAAGCCTCCATCATTGTGTCGTTCTGAACATACCATAGTCTCTGTGAGCCTATATGAATGTTGCAAGGAACTATTGTCTTCTTTATGTTTAGGAGGCCTGTATATACGGTTGCCGGCATGAATCGCTTGTTGACAAACGGCCATTCACCTGTTGGTCTCCATGGTTCTTGAGATTCATTGTCTTGCGCATGCACTTGTATGCCGGTGCATGAAAGCGCAAATGCCATGATGGCTGCTAATATAAGTCTGCCTCCTTTCATATAAGTGATCTCCTTATTAATTATCTAACCTTTATTACGAGATATTTCGAGATGCTCCAGAATTTTGTCGGATTTGTGATTCTGAGCGTATATTCTCCTTTGGCATCTTTCAAGAGGGAGTATGTGCCTGACGGATGCGCTGTCATGAGCTTTGCCGACTTTGAACCTAATGGAATTACTGTTGTCTTCCTGATGTCTATCTTTGTAAAGTAGTCCTTGTCGAAATCGTTAGTTGTCAAAGCTTTGCCTCCGACGAGTATGCGGCGTTCCTTAAGCTCGCTGTTTGTACCGAATACATACCATGCGGTGTTCAGCTGTTCGTCCTGAGTTTTGGCGATACGTGCATTCATATCGCTTTCCTCCTTGATCTTTGTGTTTTCGCTTGTCAGGTTTGTGACAGAGTCGCCAAGTTGCGCAATCTGTATGTCTTTTGCAGAAAGCTGGGCTCTGAGATCTTCAATCTCCTTGTTTTTCTCGTTGAGCTGTGCCGTAAGGCTGTTCACTGCATCTTTGAATTTTGCAGCATTGATTGAGCTGTTTTTCAGCTTCTTCTGCAGTTCTTCAATGAGTTTCTGGTTTTCAGCCATTGTTTCTTCTATGAACTGCATGTTTTCCTGTATGTTCTGTACGGTGCTGTTGTTTTCAGCATTCTCGCTGAGCATGTTCACTCTTCCCTGAGCCTCGTTGATGCGGTTGAAACCTTCCTGTATTTCATTGAATGTTCCCATCAAGTCGTTCAGTTCGTTGTCCTTCTGGTTGATTACAGTCTGGAGCGAGTCAGTTTCTTTC
>ENA-OPAR01000746-OPAR01000746.1-human-gut-metagenome-genome-assembly--contig:-NODE-746-length-13708-cov-2.394492_pt1 | contig 13708 bp, 8 predicted proteins | sample MGYA00241061_ERZ501438 | MGnify/ENA primary metagenome ERZ501438 (study PRJEB25962, sample SAMEA2042580) | human gut metagenome | biome: human gut; feature: human-associated habitat; material: faeces...
TGGCTTCTGACAGAACAGCCGATATTGATATGGGCATTCTTCTTTGGACTTGTACTTGCTTCAACCTGGTTCGTAATGAAGGACATACGCGAATGGAATGTTAAAACAATACTTACATTCATAGCGGGTGCAGCTATAGCCTACTACATTACAGTGGCAACACCTGCAGACACTCCTTCGAACCTGCTGTTCATATTCTGTTGCGGTGCAATTGCGATATGCGCAATGATTCTGCCGGGAATATCCGGAAGCTTCATACTAGTGCTGCTCGGCAAATATTTCTATATAATGGATGCAGTAAAAACATTTGACATAGTTATACTAGCAGTATTCGGTGCAGGCGCATTCATTGGAATAACAACATTCTCAAGAGTATTGTCGTTTACACTTAGAAGATTCAGAAATATGACTCTGGCCATGCTTACAGGATTTATGCTTGGATCGCTCAACAAGGTATGGCCGTGGAAAGAAACAACGGAAATGACCATAAATGGAGAAACATTTGCAGCTGAAAGCAACATATTGCCGAATGTATACGTTGCAGAAGCTATTGGTCTTATGGCAATTGGATTTGCCAGTGTTTATATTTTGGAAAAACTGTCTAATAAAATATCCCAACCTAAAAACTAATAACCTTAAAATACCTAGAGGTCTCGAACAAAGAAACTAACGGACAGAACACACGATAGATAATATATGAATAGTTGACGAGACCGTATAAGATTCCTCAGCCGCCATGTGGGAACACCGCGGCAGAGGATTAAAACAAACATTTTGTTTTCCATGCTCAAAATCTTTCAGCTTTTCAAGGCCGTGGCTAGATATCTCAATTGATATAGAGCCACGGTCTTGAACTTTTATACATATATACTGAAGTAAAGAAGATTGCAAAACGTAAATACAGCACATTGACAAACAAAAGAAGGATAAAAACAGAATATATGCTGACAAGATGTTATTTATCTGATTAATAGAATTAAATTTGCACATTATCTGAAAAAATTGGAATTTCACGTTAGATGGAAAACGGTGGCAGACTAATCATCGTGGTACCGTGCTTCAATGAAGAAGAAGTACTACAAGATACCAATAGGCAACTGTGCATGATTGCTGAACAACTTGAAAAAGACGGCAAGATTGACAGCTGCAGAATTATGTATGTGGATGACGGAAGCAAAGACAATACATGGAAAATCATCAGAGAACTGTGTTCCTGCGGAGATACATTGTGCAAGAATGGTATGCAACGCGTTTGCGGTATAAAGCTTGCGCACAATGTAGGCCATCAGAGAGCACTGTGGGCCGGACTGAATGAAGCCTGCCCCAAGTGCGACGCCGTAATATCCATCGACGCGGATCTGCAGGATGACGAAAACTGCATTGCAGACATGGTGGACAAATTCCACAATGGTGCAGACATCGTATATGGAGTAAGGAAGGAAAGATCTACCGACACAGTGTTCAAAAGAGTTACAGCACAAGCTTTCTACAGATTCATGCAGGCTATGGGTGGCGACATTGTTTACAACCATGCAGACTACAGACTTATGAGCAGACGCAGTCTGGAGGCGTTGCTGGAGTATCCTGAACGCAACCTGTTTCTTAGAGGAATGGTAAGGCTTGTTGGGTTCAACACTGCAGAAGTGTACTACGACCGCAAGGAAAGGACGGCAGGAGAATCAAAGTATCCGCTCTCGAAAATGATAAACTTCGCAATAGACGGCATTACATCATTTTCGGTAAAACCTTTGAGGATAATAGTAACATTGGGATTTGTATTCATTCTGATTTCCATAATCGCCATTGTTTACGGTCTGATTTCATACATTGACGGAAACGCAGTCGAAGGCTGGACATCTCTTATTGTCAGTATATGGTTCATAGGCGGATGCATTCTCGTAGGACTGGGAATAGTTGGAGAATATATAGGAAAAATTTATACAGAAGTCAAACATAGGCCTCTGTTCACAAAGGAAGAAACCATTAATATATGAAAAAATTCTTTAGAGCCATGGCATTCGTATTGGGATGCCAGGCAACAGCGTTGATATTGACGTTCCTCCTGCGCCTGCTGATGTTTTCAGCATGCCACGATATGATTGGAGACGAAAGTGCAGGAAGTTTTACGACGCAGGCAACGGCATTCGTCAAGGGAATATGGTTTGACACCGTTATCGGGTGCTACATATCCATATTACCGCTGACACTAATGTGCATCTGCGGAATAATCGGATATTACAGAAAATGGATTATGCGCTTTGTTGTCATTTATACATCAGTGCTCTATACGCTGGTATTCTTGATTTCATCGGCCAACATCCCATACTTCAAATATTTCTTCAAGAACATCAATTCTTCCATATTCGAATGGTTCGAGTATAAGGAGCAGACCGCTATGATGGTTACGGAAGAGGCATCATATCTGGTATACCTTATTCCATTCATTGTTGCTACCATTGCATACATAACAGTAGCACAACACATTGGATGCAGCATGCTGAAAGCCAATCATGCAGAAAGAGGAGGTATGGGCATACGAGAAAGAATAATGGCTGTCGGGGTTAGTTGTGTGCTGATCGGTGCGTGCATCTTCGGAATAAGAGGGCGTGTAGGATACAATCCTATAAAGATAAGTGCGGCTTACTACTGCAACGATGCGTTTCTGAATCAGTTGGGAGTAAGTCCTACGTTCAATCTGCTTACAAGCGTTATGGACGACAACAGAAAAGACAACATGGACCTGAATCTCATGGACGACAAACAGGCTGTGGAGAACATAAAGACGCTGTTGGGGCGCAACGAGCCTAAGGAGCCGGGGCTATCTCCTATTCGTAAACACATTGACGGCAAAGACACAGAATTCAAAGGAAGAAATGTAGTACTGATATTCATGGAATCAATGTCGGCAGATCTTATGGGACACTTCGGCAACAAAGACAACATCACACCGTTCCTAGACAGCTTGATGATAAAATCAATGGCATTCCATAATTTCTTCTCGGCCGGTATTCATACAAACCACGGAATGTTTGCCACATTATATTCATTTCCTGCAATAATGAAAAAGAATATGATGAAGAATACCGTCATACCTAATATTTCTGGACTTCCAACGGTTCTGAAGGACAATGGATACGCTACAATGTTCTTCATGACACACGAAAGCCAATATGACAACATGAATGCATTTTTCAGGACAAACGGATTCGACGAAATATACTCTCAGGAAGATTATCCGGCAGACAAGGTTGTAAACGGATTCGGTGTACAAGACGACTTTTTGTTCGATTATGCCATACCGGTACTAAATAAACATGCCTCGGAAGGAAACAAGCCGTTCTTTGCATGTCTGCTGTCAATCAGCAACCATCCGCCATACATGGTACCTGAGTATTTCCACCCGAAGAACAATGATGTAGAAAAACAGATTGTGGAATATGCAGACTGGTCAATAAAGAAATTCTTCAGTCAGGCATGCAGACAACCATGGTTCGACAACACAATATTCATACTCGTAGGAGACCACGGAAAGCTTGTCGGCAAAGCTGACTGCGAGATGCCTCAAAGCTACAACCATGTACCTTTCATGATTTACGGCAAGGGTATAGAGCCTAAAGAATTGTTCAACTTCGGAGGCCAGGTAGACATTGCACCGACTGTTCTGGGACTGCTCGGCATGGAATATGACCAAATAGGCCTAGGCGTGGATCTGCTCGGCGAGAAACGTCCATGCATGTACTTCACAGCAGACAATATGGTAGGTGCAAGAAATGAGAGTCATTTCTACTTTTATGAGCCTGCTACGGAAACCGAATATTTCTACGACTGCAACGACTTTAAAATGTCTGTGAGCAAAGACAAGAGCCATCCGGATTTCAAAATGCTGAAAAACTACAGTTTTTCAATGATACAGGGTGCGCAGTGGCTTATAAATGAAGGATACACTACGTCTAAAAGAGCCTTGGGAGAGACTACAAAATAAAATATGAAAATAAAAGACGAACATAAGGAAAAACTATTTCAGTTCATAAGATTTGCTTCTGTAGGAGCAATATGCACTGCGCTCCACTATGCAATATATTATGTACTGCAGAAGTTTGTATCACCAACCCCGGCATATACAGCAGGATATGCTCTGTCTTTTATATGCAATTATTTCCTGACGACGTTCTTCACATTCAAATCAAAAACATCAGCCGGCAATGCTCTTGGCTTTGCCGGCTGTCACGCTGTAAATTATCTCATCAGCATAGGACTGCTGAATCTGTTCATCTATCTGGGAATAGACAAGTTGATAGCACCTATTTTAGTTCTTGCTATCGCTATTCCAGTAAATTTCATTCTGCTCAGAACACTGTTTGTCACACTAAGCAGAAAGAAAGAGAAAAAGGAATAGAAATAATCTTGTTCAACGGACTTTCTTAAACTTGAACAGTCCCTGAATGGCCTTGGCGCCATCATAACGCCTATCGGCTCTGAACACTTCTTCCAATTCATAATCAGGGAAAACATCAGCAAAGATGCCGTATGCATCGTCTACAGTCATCCATATATATCCTTCGGCAGGCTTGTCCTTTGCAAATATTCTGACGCGGTCATTAAGATAATAGTTCAAGCCAAAGAAATGCAGAGGATTACCATATTCCTTAAGATCTACTTCCTTAAAAGAATATATATTGCCTTCAGGAACAATTTCATTAACCTTTGCGGCCAGTCCTTTAACTGATTGCGGTTTCAACACGGCAGGCTGATATACGGCATCGAATGCAATGTAAAAGCCGAATGTAAGAGCTATAAGAAGGTACAAATGTCTTACTGTAACCATATGACGTTCACAAGCCATCCACATAGCGGAAAGAACTATAGGCACTAATGCAAACAAGCTTATGAAGATGTTTACATCACTAAGTGATCTGATAAGTGCCATATTTTCTGCAGCATTCTTGCCTGATATAAGCGATGAAGGTACAAAATCAAGCTTCACTATTACAAATACCAGAAATACAAGTATGAACACTACGCTCAAAACCGAACCATAAATCTTTACTGAAAGTGAATGCTTCTTTACAAGCCACAGCATGTACTCAGCAATAAAATAAGCCACGAACGGATACACCGGCATAATATATACGCTGCGTTTGCTTGACGGTATGCAATAGAAAACAAATATCAGTACTGCAGCAAGCAATGAATACTGGCGACAAGGATCCATACCTCTGAAACCAGTCCATATACGATTGAAGAACTGCTTGAACGTACAATCTGGCTTCTTATACTTCAAACCGAAGAGAGAGAACAGAATCAGTAAAGTCCATGGAGCAAAACCTGATATAAGAGTAATAAAATTATAATACAGCGGTTCTTCATGCGACTCATAAGTCATCTGACCGGTAAAACGTCCGAAGTTCTCCTCACAGACAAGCGAAAGGAACGATTCACCGCCTTGCTGATAAGCAGCAACATACCAGCACAGAGGCAATACCATAGAACAGATACCAAGGCCAAACATGTACAAGAATACACGCCAGAACTTATATCCGTGAAGAAGCAGAAATACACCTGCAACCAGACAAGGCAACAACGCTCCAACAGGGCCCTTGGTCAGCGTAGCTACAGACATACACAAGACGGCAACCAACGGGAAACCTTTAAGCCCGCGTTCCCACCAGCGGTATAGAGAATAAATGGCACAAACTACAGCAGCAGTCAATACCATATCTACACGGCAATTCACTCCTGCACGATGAATCTCAAAAGCTGTGAACAGCACTGCCGATGCTATAAAAGCTACCTGTACACCACGTCGTCTTGCAAAAAAGCAGAAACCGGCCATAGTCATTACAATTACCGCCAATGCTGACGGAAGACGCGAAGTATATTCATTTACACTACCCGTAATCAAAGAAAAAGCAGCTATGCACCAATGAAAGAATGGCGGTTTATACGGAATATCTCCACCGTTGTTCTCCGGTAGAATCCAGTTGCCGGTCTTCAGCATAGTAAGAGCTACAACGCTTTCGCGTGGCTCGCCCTTTGTATAGAACTCCGTCTGCCCGATAAACGGCAATATAGACAATGCACACACTGCAAGAAGAATCCAAAAAGCCTTGTTCGTTTTCATATCTGGGATAATATGTAGATTCGTTAATGTTCAGATTTACTAATAATTGCAAAGGCATCAAACTATAAAGCCTGCATATCGTTCAGCTTCTTATAATAGCCGTCCATTGCAAGCAACTCTTCATGAGTACCGCGTTCGACAATCTCACCTTCGTGGAGTACACATATCTCGTCTGCATTCTTTATAGTGGAAAGACGATGTGCAATCGCAATTGTAGTACGCGATTTCATAAGTCTTTCCAGTGCATCCTGAACCAGTTTTTCTGATTCGGTGTCGAGTGCAGATGTTGCCTCATCCAAAATAAGTACAGGCGGGTTCTTCAGAACGGCACGCGCAATGGATATACGCTGTCTCTGACCTCCAGACAATCGGCAGCCACGGTCACCGATATTGGTGTTGTATCCGTCTTCCATTTCCATGATGAAGTCATGGGCATTTGCAATTTTAGCAGCCTGTTCAACCTGTTCTTGCGTTGCATTTTCCACACCGAAAGCGATGTTGTTGTACACAGTATCATTGAACAAGATTGCTTCCTGATTGACATTACCAATGATAGAACGCAGAGAATGTATCGACATGTCCTTTATGTTTACTCCGTCAATAAGTATTTCGCCACTCTGTACATCATGGTAACGAGGAATAAGATCTACCAAAGTTGACTTTCCGGAACCAGACTGGCCTACCAGCGCAATAGTACGTCCCTTTTCTATCTTAAGATTGATATGCTTAAGAATCTCTCTTTCTCCGTTATAACTGAAAGACACATCCTTGAACACTATAGACTCATTAAGTCCAGAAATCTGAACCGGCGACTCCTTCTCTCTAATATTATTCTCTGCATTAAGTATTTTGTTGATACGCTCCATAGAAGCCAGTCCCTTAGGAATGCTGTAACCGGCTTTTGAAAAATCCTTAAGCGGCTGAAGCATAGAATAAAGAATCACCAGATAGTAAATGAATGTACTTGCATCTATAGGAGAGTTATCTGACAATATGAGCGAACCGCCGAACCAAAGAACAACAACAATCATACATGTTCCGAGGAATTCGCTGACAGGATGCGCCGCCGATTGACGTATTGCAACCTTAAGAGCTGCATTTCTGTATTCATTGTTTACAGCTACGAAACGTCTGTTCATTTTATCCTCCGCAATGAAAGCCTTGATGATTCTGAGTCCGCCGAGCGTTTCCTCTATCTGGCTCAATCCGTCGCTCCATTTCGACTGCGCATAAAGAGATTTGCGCTTCAACTTACGTCCAATCGAACCTATACCCCATGCCAGGAACGGAACAACGAGCAATGTGAACAAAGTCAGTTGCCAGCTTATTGCTATCAGTGTAGAAAAGTATATAACGATAAATATAGGATTCTTTATGAGCATGTCCAAAGAATTCGTGATAGACGAATCAACTTCGTTCACATCGGTACTAACTCTTGCAAGTATATCACCTTTCCTTTCTTCTGAAAAGAATGAAAGAGGCAAACGCAGGATTTTAGCATAAATTTCCAAACGAATGTCTCTCACAATTCCAGTTCTGATAGGCATAAGGCAAGCTGAACCGCCAAAATAAGCACCGGTTTTAAGAAGCGTCATCAATGCAAGCCCGAAACCAAGCATAAGCAAAGTCGTAGACGGTCCGTAGGTATTGACCAGCGTCTGAGAATAATAATACAGATTATTTATGGCAGTATCCTTCAGATTGCCCGTACCCCACTCTATGAACCGATAAGTTTCAGTCTCAATACCGAACAATATGTTCAGTATCGGAAGAAGCAATGTGAAAGAAAACACATTGAATACGGCTGTAAGGATATTGAAGCTGAATGTTCCGATTACAAATCTCTTGTAAGGTCGGAAATACTTGCCCATTATTTTAAAAAACTCCTTCATATTCGATAGTGTGATTTATGTTAGGAATACTTAGAAAGATCGTCAAATAAAGTAAGATGCCGGCGTCACGATTTCCTTCCGAAATCTGCAGGAATTTCGCCCCACCGACTCGTTTCCCATTTAACGATTCTATTGTAATAATTATTTTTGCGCAACCATGATTCTGCACGCGCAATCATTTCAAACAAAGCCTCAGTACGCTCATTGCGTTCGAGCTTTGTCTTGCACGTTTTATTCTTTACCCACATTATAGCATTCCTGCTGTCCGAATAAATTGTCATGTTGCTCTGTTTCTTTTTCAGCAAAGCCAAAGCATGGACAATAGCAAGAAATTCACCTATATTATTGGTTCCGAACACCGGACCATAGTGAAAAACAACCTGGCCGGTCCGAAGATAAATTCCGCGGTATTCCATCATACCCGGATTACCGCTGCAGGCGGCATCAACAGCCAAAGCCTCAGCCTCAACTTCCATTGGAAGAGGCAGGACCGTATCCGTTCTGTCAGTTGGAACATCCTGCAAACCTCCGGCTTTACTTACTGTCTGTTTGGCAGACTTATTACCTATAAATTCGTATGGATTCGAAGAATAAGCCCTGTTTGCCTCTTCCTCAGTGTCAAAAGACTTGTACAGTGCACCTTCCACTCCACGTATAAGGCTTTCACACTCCTTCCATGAACTGAATACGCCGGTCTTCAGACCATTCCATACAACATAATATTTCTTCTTGCCTGCCAAAATACAAAAATATTACCGATTAAACACAAGTTTACGTCTCACGTGTAAAAACAAAAAGAGCCTGTGGCCACTTCAGCAACATTCCACTGCACCGAAGCAAAGCCACAAGCCCTTGCGTCTTATCATTACATTCTTTCAGGCATTTCAATACCAAGCAGACCCATACCGAGTCTTACAATCTTGGCAACATTCTTTGAGAGAACAAGACGGAATACTTTCTTCTTCTCGTCTTCTTCGCGCAATATGCTGAAATCGTGATAGAACTGATTGAATTCCTTTGTCAATTCATAGCAGTAGTTGGCAATGCCAGAAGGACTGTAATCTGTTCCAGCCTGCTTTACTACAGCAGCAAAGCCGTTGAGATGCTGTATCAATGTCATCTCCTTCTCATTAACTTCAACATCAGCATCAAGTTTCTCAGGTATGCTTATTCCTGCCTCCTGAGCCTTACGCAGGATTGAAGAAATACGAGCATAAGTATACTGTATGAATGGTCCTGTATTTCCGTTGAAGTCTATACTTTCAGCCGGGTTGAACAACATGTTCTTGCGTGCATCAACCTTGAGAATGAAGTACTTAAGTGCTCCAAGACCCACCTTGCGAGCAATCTCAGAAGCCTCTTCGTCACTTACATCCTTCAACTTGCCCATTTCCATAGAAACATCCTTGGCCTGGCTAATCATCTCTTCCATCAAGTCGTCAGCATCAACAACCGTACCCTCACGGCTCTTCATCTTTCCGTTAGGAAGCTCAACCATTCCATAAGAGAAGTGAACCAAGTCCTTGCCCCACTTGAAACCGAGCTTGTCAAGCAGTATAGAAAGAACCTGGAAATGATAGTTCTGTTCGTTTCCGACAACATATATCATCTTGTCGATAGGATAATCCTGGAAACGAAGCTTTGCTGTACCGATATCCTGAGTCATATAGACAGAGGTACCATCGCTTCTGAGCAACAGTTTCTCGTCAAGTCCTTCACCTGTAAGGTCAGCCCAAACAGAGTTGTCCGGACGTCTGTAGAAGATACCCTTCTCCAATCCTTCCAACACCTTCTCTTTTCCTTCCAGATAAGTGTCAGACTCATAATATATCTTGTCGAAGCTTACGCCCATCATCTTGTATGTCTCGTCAAATCCGGCGTAAACCCATTCGTTCATCTTTCTCCAGAGAGCTCTTACCTCCGGATCGTTGTTTTCCCACTTCACAAGCATCGCATGTGCTTCCTTTATGAGAGGAGCCTCATTCTTGGCCTTTTCCTTAGCCTCTTCCTCAGCCATGCCCTGTGCAATGTATTCTTTTTCAAGGGCAGAACACTCTTCCTTGTAATGCTTGTCGAAAGCCACATAGAAATCACCTATCAGATGATCGCCCTTCTTGCCCGAAGTCTCAGGTGTTTCACCGTTTCCGTATTTCTTCCATGCCAACATGGATTTACAGATATGGATACCACGGTCGTTTACGATATTAGTCTTTACTACCTTGTTGCCGTTGGCAGCCACAATGTTAGCCAATGCGTTACCTAAAAGGTTATTGCGCACATGTCCCAAGTGAAGCGGTTTGTTTGTATTCGGAGAAGAATACTCGATCATTACCAACGGAGAAGTTTCGGTAGCTTTTACCAGACCATATTGCTCGTCAGCCTGAATCTCATTGAGCAGTTCAATCCAGGTAGCCGACGCAATAGTCAGGTTCAAGAACCCTTTTATCACATTAAAAGCAGCTACAGCCGGTTCGTTGGCTTTCAGATACTCACCGATTTCCTGTGCAGTCTGCTCCGGTTTCTTTCGGGATATTTTAAGAAAAGGGAATACAACGACAGTCAAATGTCCTTCAAATTCCTTTTTTGTTTTCTGCAGCTGCACCTGTTCTGCAGGCACCTCTGTTCCGTAAAGGGTTTTGACACCCTCCTGCACGGCAGCAATAATTTTCTCTTCAATGCTCATAAAAATATTCGTATTTTAATGCCGGACAGACATTCCGGCAAAAGTCAACAATTCAGATTAAGTTATTGTTTGCAAAGATAGTGCAAACGGGGGGCATTAGAAAATAAAAACAGCCTTTTTTACCGATACCGGCCGTGCGTCTGCATCATATTTTCAGATACATACACACGGCCGGCATATAATAAATACTATGGCATCAGTCTTCTCTAGGTTTCTTCACCTTCACTTCATACAGATCCTTACGTCTGTCTTTGAGGTTGCGTACACCGCCATAAGTATGCAGTGCATTCAGCAAGTCAAGATCGACATCCGAAACAAGAATCATCTCCGTATTTGGAGTTGCCTCGGCTCTTCGTCCATCTGTAGGGAAAGCAAAATCACAAGGTGTAAACACGCCCGACTGTGCATACTGGATGTCCATATTGTGCACACGAGGCAGGTTGCCGACACTTCCTGCGATGACAACAAAGCACTCATTTTCTATAGCTCTGGCCTGTGCACATGCTCTCACGCGGGAATAAGCATTCTGCGTATCTGTCAGATAAGGCACAAACAGAATCTGCATGCCCTGATCAGCCATAATACGCGAAAGTTCAGGGAATTCAACATCATAACATATCAGGACACCAATCTTAGCACAGTCCGTCTCGAACGTCTGTATCATATTTCCGCCCGTAAGTCCCCAGCTCTTTATCTCGTCCGGAGTAACGTGAATCTTCTCGTACATTTCGTAACTGCCATCACGACGGCAAAGGAAACCTACATTGTAGAGATTACCGTCCCTCAGAAGAGGCATACTTCCGGTAATAATGTTAATGTTGTAGCTTATGGCCAGCTGTATGAATCTGTCTCTTATCTCATCCGTATATTCAGCCAACGCACGTATGGCCTGCGATTCGCTCATGTGGTTGAAACGTGCCATGAGCGGAGCATTGAAATATTCCGGGAAAAGCACAAAATCACTCTGATAGCCGGAGACTGCATCGACGAAGAATTCAATCTGTTCAAACAAGTCGTCGATAGACTGATAGCTTCTCATCTGCCACTGTACGAGACCTACTCTAACTGTAGTCTTTGTCGGTATAGGCTCGTCCGTAGGCGGCTGGTAATAAATATTGTCCCACTGCAGAAGACATGCATAATGCTTTGATTCCTCATCGTTAGGCAGATAATTTGTCATCACCCTTCTTACATGGAAATCGTTAGAAAGCTGGAACGTAAGCACCGGGTCGTATATTTCGCGCTTGCGCACCTGTTCTATGTATTCCTTCGGACGAAGCTTATCTGCATACTTATGATAGTTAGGAATACGTCCGCCGAACATTATGGCCTTGAGATTCAGTTTCTCGCAAAGTTCCTTGCGATACTCATACATACGTCTGGCCAGACGCAGTCCTCTATATTCAGGATGTATGAAAACCTCTATTCCGTAGAGAATATTTCCATTCGGGTTATGAGTTTTGAACGTCTCGTTGCCGGTAACCTTTGCATACGTATGGTCGCCTTTGACAAGATCATAATCAACGATTATAGACAAAGCACAACCCACTATCTTATCGTCAACCACCGTGACTACCTGACCTTCAGGAAATATGCGCAAAAGAGTTACTATTTGTTCCTTTGTCCAAAAAACATCACTTCCGTCAGCATACACTCTGCGAAACGACTGCGCCAGCTGACTGTAGTCCTCAATCTGCAGAGGGCGTACCTGAATCTTGCTTATGTTCTGATTTTCCATAACTGCAAATCAAATAAAATCTTATTTCTTTCAGCCTGCAAATTTCGTTCATAATCAGCTACGATGTTATTGCGAAGGCGTCTTTTTGCATTATTCACATAGACTTTAATGAAAGAAATCAAAAAATGAGCCGAAAAACACAGACTGCATATCAAACATGCATGTCATGTGATTTTCGGCTCATAAGAGTCAATCTACATTATATCTATCTCCGTCAGATCATTTCTTCTTGAGATCCTTCAGAGTCCATTCAGCCATCCAAGGTATTTCGGCCTTACCGTTGCTGTCGAACTTCAAAGGAAGCCAGATGTAGCGGCTGTCTGCCAAATCTTTCTTCTTCCACATGTCGAAGCAAGCAATGAACTGTCCCTTCTTGGCATTTACAGGAATGACGTATGTGCTCTGGCCATAGAAAGTCTTGTCGGCATCGACACCTGTACAAGGATTGCCTATCGTCTTCCATTCGCCCATTATGGAATCGGCCACGGCTATCTCGGCCTGATTCGGATCCCATCCTGTGCATCCGCTGGAAAGCATATAGTATTTGCCGTCATATTTGAAAACAGCCGGTGCCTCGCGGGCCATACCGACGAAACGGCGCACATAGTGTCCGTCCGGTTTCAGATAATCGTCTGTAAGACGGTTGATGTGCAGAGTCTGGTTGTTTTCAGAAGATGAGAACTGATAGGCTGTACCGTCGTCATCAACAAACAAAGTCTGGTCGCGGCTCATAGAATCATTAGGGCGGAAACTTCCCAGATACTCAAACTCTCCTGTCGGACTGTCGCATACAGCCACTCCAGCCGCAGCCATACTGTAGTCGGCACTTTCTGCATGGAACCACATCACGAACTTCTTTGTCTTCTTGTTGTATACCACCTTCGGACGCTCCAGCACTTTTGAAGGATGCAGGTCGCTGTTCGGGTCGTCGGGCACAGCCTTGAGCACAATACCTTCGAACTTCCAGTTGAGCAAATCCTTGCTCGAATAGCATCCAACGCCAGTTACATCTGTACGGTAGCACTCCCATGTAGCCCAGCTAGGCAGCACCGTCTTTCCGACCTTATATTCGCCGTACCAGTAATAAGTGCCCTTGTGATACATTATGCCTCCGCCATGGGCATTGATAGGATTTCCGTCAGTGTCGTTCCATACTTCTTTCGGACGGAACGCCTCGTTCTTCTGTGCATAGCAGCCGCCGGAAACCGCAAGACCAACAACTGCCAAAACAATCATCAATACTTTTTTCATGAATTCAATCTTATAATATAAAT
>ENA-OPAR01000758-OPAR01000758.1-human-gut-metagenome-genome-assembly--contig:-NODE-758-length-13481-cov-2.806346_pt1 | contig 13481 bp, 7 predicted proteins | sample MGYA00241061_ERZ501438 | MGnify/ENA primary metagenome ERZ501438 (study PRJEB25962, sample SAMEA2042580) | human gut metagenome | biome: human gut; feature: human-associated habitat; material: faeces...
ATTATTTAAGTATTTCATTTCATGTTTTATAAACGAACTTTCGTTCCATCCTAATATGTATAATGTACGTATATATGATGAGATAAAGATGGGGATAGTCACTTCTTTATAAAATCTATAAGATCCTATTTTTTTAAGTTCTTGATTTCAGAAATTCCGCTAATTTTTGTACGGCTCGTGCACGATGGCTAATACGGTTTTTTATTTCCTCTCCTAATTCGGCAAATGTTTTAGTATAACCTTCAGGTACAAATATAGGATCGTAACCAAAACCGAAAGTACCTTGCTTTTTACGGATAATGTTTCCTTCAACCGTTCCTTCAAATTGATATACTTCTCCATTTAGAATTAAGGCAATAACCGTACGGAAACGAGCTCTTCGATTTTTTTCTCCTTCTAGTTCCTTTAATAGCCGCTTCATATTAGCTTCCGAATCGTGTCCTTCGCCTCCGGCATAGCGGGCGGAATAAACTCCCGGTGCACCATGTAGGGCTTCTACTTCCAGACCTGTATCATCTGCAAAGCAATTAAATCCGTAATGCTGTTGAATGTATTGTGCTTTTAATAAGGCATTACCTTCTAAAGTATCAGCTGTTTCGGGAATATCTACATTACAACAGATATCTTTCAGACTGAGTATTTCCACTTTATTGCTGAGAATAGCGGATATTTCTTTTAATTTATGTGCGTTGTTAGTAGCGAATACAAGTTTGCTTTTCATATTTATTTTACTTTAATTCTATCGAATCCTTCGCCGTACACACCTACAACATTGCTTTGTGAAACAAATGCGTTAGGATCAATGTCTTTTACCAAACGGAAAATATTAACACTCTGGCTTCGTTTAGCAAGAATGACAATAACTTTAACTGGTTGTTTACTGTACCATCCTGTTCCATCGAGAATAGTGACGCCACGATGTAAGTTATGAGTGACTGCTTCGGCTATTTCGTCATATTTTTTCGAGAAAATAAGAAATTGTACGGATTGCCGCGCACTGTTTATTACATAGTCCATAATAAAACTCATGATAATAAGCGTGGCGAATCCGAATACTACTCTACGCCAGTCGTGGAAAATAAAGTAACAAGAAGAGATAATAATAATATCGCAATACATAATCATTCGTCCGAACGTTACATCGCGATATTTGTTGACAATAGCGGCAATAATATCTGTACCACCTGTACTGCCGTTATTTAAAAAAACAACAGCTATGCCAATGCCACACATGCAGGAGCCTAATACACATCCCATAAAGTCTTGTCCCTCTCCTATAAGCAATACGAACTTACCCGCATCGTCTTTCATCATTTCCTGAAACAACCATAGGAAAAACGTCATGGCAAACACAGCATATATAGTTTTGATGCAAAATTTGAATCCTAATATTTTTAAAGCGAATATCAGGAAGACGGCATTGATGAAAAAGTACGAGACTTGGATTTCGATGCCTGTTGCATAGTAAATGATAGCGGAAATACCTGTTACACCGCCTGTTGTAATCTGATAAGGCAGTAAAAAGCAAGTCCATCCCAATGAATAAAGAATTAACCCGAAAGTTATCATAATATAATCTTTGGATTCCCGCCAAAGATCCATAGTAGCCAGTTTGCTCATTGACGTATTTTTCTATTTGTTAGGTTATAGGTTTATAATACGATATTTACAATCTTTTTTGGAACAATAATTACTTTTTTCGGAGTTCGTCCGTCAATATATTTTTGTGACATCTCGTGGTTCATCACGATCGATTCAATGGTAGCGTTATCAACATCGACGGGGAAATCCAATGTAAAGCGAGCTTTTCCATTAAAGGATATGGTATATTTTATCATATCTTCTTTTAGATATTCTTCGTTAAATACCGGCCATTGTGCATCGCATACGGAGGTGTCGTGTCCTAAAGCTTCCCATAATTCTTCACTGATATGAGGCGCGAAGGGTGCTAACAAAATGACAAGTTTCTCCAAAATAGGTTGTTTATTACATTTTAGTTGTGTAAGTTCGTTTACACAAATCATGAAAGCACTGACAGAAGTGTTGTATGAGAAGTTTTCGATATCTTCTCCTACTTTCTTTATTAATTTATGGATGGCTTTCAATTCTTCTTTGGATGGTTCTTCATTCTTTGGAAGGAATTCATCTGTGCGACTGTAAAATAAGCCCCAAAGTTTTTTGAGAAAACGGTGTACACCGTCGATACCGTTAGTATCCCAAGGTTTGGATTGTTCTACCGGACCGAGAAACATTTCGTACATACGTAGTGTATCAGCGCCGTATTTTTCTACAATCATATCAGGGTTCACTACATTATACATAGATTTACTCATTTTCTCTACTGCCCATCCGCAGATGTATTTGCCGTCTTCAAGTAAAAATTCAGCATGATTGTATTCCGGACGCCAATTTTTAAAAGCTTCGATATCAAGTATGTCATTTGATACCATATTCACATCTACATGAATTTCGTTTACTCCTTGGTTCGTAAGCAATTCGTTAGGAATATTCACATTAGATTCTTTGAATAGTTTACTCAATTCTTCGGATGTGTATTTTCCTTTAGAAATACCATCAGCAATGCCTTTTGAAATAAATATGTTTGTAGGTATTACTTCTTTAGTTTCACCTTCCATTTTCCAGGAATAATAACGATATACGAAATTACTTCGTCCTTGAATCATTCCTTGGTTAACTAATTTTTGGAAGGGTTCTTCTTTAACGCTAATATTCAGGTCGAATAGGAATTTATTCCAAAAACGAGAGTAAATCAAATGTCCTGTGGCGTGTTCCGTACCTCCTACATAAAGGTCTACATTTTGCCAGTAACGATCGGCTTTTTCTGAAACCAATGCTTTGTGATTATGTGGATCCATGTAACGTAAATAGTAAGCGGACGAACCGGCAAATCCCGGCATGGTATTCAGTTCTATCGGAAAAATAGTTTGATTATCTATTTGGGTATTCTCTACTACACATTTGTTTACTGTATCCCATGCCCATTTGGTAGCATGTCCTAAGGGAGGTTCACCCGTTTCGGTAGGTAAGAACTTGTCCACCTCCGGAAGTTCCAATGGCAGGCAAGTTTCATCAATCATATAGGGCATATTATCCTTATAATATACAGGGAAGGGTTCTCCCCAGTAACGTTGGCGTGAAAAGATAGCATCTCGTAGGCGGAAGTTTACTTTTACTCGTCCCAAATTGTGTTCTTTTACATATTTCTTGGTAGCGGCGATAGCCTCTTTTACTGTCAGTCCGTTTAAGTTTAGGTCGCAATATGGTTTTTTGAGGTTGCCGTTTTCATCAAGAATAGGAGTTCCATCTTCCTTTGTTAAGCATGGAGAATTTTTCACAATACCTTCTTTGGCATCAAAGCTTTCTTCCGAAACATCACAACCTTCAATTAACGGACGAATTTCCAACCCGAAATGTTTGGCGAAAGCATAGTCTCGACTATCATGTGCCGGTACAGCCATAATAGCACCTGTACCATATCCGGCCAATACATAATCGCTTATCCATACCGGAACTTCTTCTCCAGTCATAGGATTAATGGCATATGCGCCAGTAAATACACCCGTTACGCGGCGATCTGCAATACGTTCTCGTTCTGTACGTTTCTTAGTGGCATCCAAATAAGCTTCTACTTCAGCTTTTTGTGCGGGAGTGGTTACTTGCCAAACTAGTTCGCTTTCGGGAGCCAGTACCATGAAAGTGACACCAAACATAGTATCTGCGCGGGTGGTAAAAATAGTAAATTCTACTTCTTGATTGTCTGCTTTATCACGAGTTTCATCTTTTTTGATTTTGAATTGCACTTCCGTACCTTCTGAACGTCCTATCCAGTTACGTTGTGTTTCTTTTAATGAATCTGTCCATTCAATGGTATCCAATCCGTCGAGCAGACGTTGTGCATAGGCTGATACACGCAAGCACCATTGACGCATTTTCTTTTGTATTACAGGATACCCTCCCCGTTCCGATACACCGTCAACTACCTCATCATTAGCGAGTACCGTACCTAATTGTGGGCACCAGTTTACCATAGTTTCACCCAAGTAAGCAATACGGTAATTCATCAATATTTCTTGCTGTTGCTTTTCATTCATGGCATTCCATTCCGTAGCAGTAAACGAAATTTCTTCGCTACAAGCAATATCCAATCCTTCATTACCATTTTTGGAAAAAATCTCAATTAATTCTTCAATAGGACGTGCCTTTTTTTCCTGATTACAGTAATAACTGTTAAACATTTTTTGGAATGCCCATTGTGTCCAGTGGTAGTATTCGGGATCACAAGTGCGGATTTCACGATTCCAATCGAATGAAAAACCTATTTTATCTAATTGTTCCCGATAACGGTTTATATTATTAACGGTGGTAATAGCCGGATGTTGTCCGGTTTGGATAGCATATTGTTCAGCCGGCAGACCATATGAGTCATATCCCAATACATTATAGCCTTGCAGGCGTTTGTAGCGTGCATAAATATCCGAAGCGATGTATCCCAGCGGGTGACCTACGTGCAAACCTGCTCCGGAAGGATATGGGAACATATTTAATACATAAAATTTCTTTTTGGATTCGTCTTCTGTTACTTGGTAAGTTTTGTTTTCTACCCACCGTTGATGCCATTTCTTTTCAATCTCTCTGAAATTATATTCCATAGCGATATATGTTTTATATGATTATTTTGTTAGTTCATTCAGTTTCAGTCTGCAAAGATAGTGAAAGTTACCTATTTTCTTCTTTTATAACTTTATATTTTGTTTGGATGATATTGGTAGAAAAAATTCATTTCACTTCTTAAAGAAATCTTGGTTATTGTCGATTAATTATAAAATCTCAGAGATATGGAGATTTATTCGGAATTCAGAGATTCTTTTTTCCTATTTGAAGAGTATAAATCTATACTAACTTGAGCTGTTTTTCTTTTTTCCTATTAGAACTCATATTCTTTTAATTTTTAAAATTAAAGATTTCGTGTTCGATAACGGAATAAATTGATATAAGTCAAGAAAACAATATAATTATGCTAAAAAACATATCTTTTGTTTGTTACTCTCAAAAGAGAACGTATTTTTGCAGTGAAAATATTACAAAGGATAACAGAATAATACTTCAGCAAAGAAGTATTTAATAGGTAATAGTAAAGGTAAAAAGATTATGTCATTAGTTATTAGTGTGTTGGTGGCAACTGTAATGATAGCCTCAACAACTCATTCCTCTAACGGAGGTTTGATGTAGAAATTTTGGGAGATATTGAAATTAAAGTAATAACGGGCGACTCTAAAAATAAAGAGCCGCCCGTTTTGTTAAGACTAACTATATAAGAATCCGAAATTATTTTTTATTTTTCTTTTCTTCGATACGTTTATACCAAGCTTCTCTTTCTTTGGTTAAATTATATCCTCGTTTAGAAAGATAATTATTGATACGTCCTTTATATTTACCAAATGCTTCATGTTTTTTATTTGAATTTTCTGCATCCATGGCAAATTCACGTGCTTCTACCAACCAAGCATATATTTGTGCTTTTTCATCTTCTTTTAAAGAAGGAATCATGTCAAGAGTGGCATCATAAGTAACTTTTACCACTCCATATGTCATACCGTCTTTTACTGCTTCTATTTGTTTATCGTTTAAATAAAGTGAGAGAGATGCCGGAAAAGCAAAATGCGAACGATAAAGTGCGGCATCTTTTTCGTTGTTAGCTGCTTTAATTGCATTATCTTTTTCAATACCCGTTATTCCGGATTCTTTTACTTGCCTTACTTTATTATCCCGTATTTCATAAATATCGTTCAATTCAAAATAACGATTTGCTATGATAGTACAAACTTCTTTAGCTATCGTTTTGTCTGTCAAGCCCAATTTATCAACGATTTTTTGAGAACGGGCTACAATCGATTCTACATATTTAGGATCTCTGTTTTTACTGTTCAAGTCAACGGCTTTTGCCACTGTTGAAACAAATAAGAGTAAAACGAGTATAGAAGAGTATTTTAATTTCATTGTAATTAACTTTTTAATAATCAGTTATGAATAAATTTTATTTTTAATTCTTATATGTGTTTTTGTCAATGGAAAGTTATAAAACAAGTATTATTTGTTAAGTCTGTTTAGAATTAAAGTTCAAGTGTTTACTAAACACTCAAACTTTAATTCTACAGGCTTCAATTTTTGTTTTTGATTGATTTGAATTATCGTTATTCATTCAGTAAGAAAGAATTCCCTGTATAAACATCTAAGTCTTTACTTCTCTCAATACTTTTCAAACAATGATAATTCCTTTTATTGCTTAAAATGAACACAATCAAAATTTGTTACATTAATTTTCCTTTTTCAGCTAAGGTATCGTAATTATTTCTCATATCAGTCCAATCTATCTTATTTTTGGTACTGATACCATTGATATACTTTTCGATATTGGTATATCCGTCACCTGTACAGTCGGCGTTTGCATCGCTTGGATCATTTGGATTTAAACCATTGGCAATTTCCCATTCATCCGGCATACCATCCTTATCGGAGTCTTTGTAAGGAGTACCTTTGTATTCAGGATATCCTCCCATTTGTCTAATATCCGTAATAATTCCAATTTTATATGAGTCTTTCGGTAAACGGCGATATTTAAACTGTCCGTCTTCTCCCATTGATTTTGTAGCTAATCCTGTAAGATCTCCATATGCGTCTTTTGGGAGTTTCTTTTCGTAATAAGGTTGGTTGGTACGAACTTCTTCTACAATACGTTCGTCTACTATATCACGACAAGGAATATTGGCACCTACGTTTTTCAATACATAATCGTATGCGTCGTTTGCGGAAGTAATATTGATATAAGGCATAGCAAACGGTTCGTATACACGCATATTTTCAGTATAACCCTCGGTATTAGGTTGTTCTTCAACTTGAATTCCTCCAGCCCAGTTGTCTTTGGTAATTTCGGGGAAGCCTTCCATAATATTACCGTTTGCATATACACGTCCGTATGCTTTATAGTTTAACTTGCTACGACCCGCTTCAGGTTTGAGAATACGGTGACTTATGTTTCCTTCTTTCGGAGTGGCAGGTCCTGGTTTATAGTAATTGTTTATCATATTAAACATTGCTGTATAATCGCCACCATCTGATGAACGGTGTACCCAGTTGTATACCACATTATTAACGAAGTTGAAAATACCGTTCCATCCTATAGACGGGTTACGACCGGAGTTGCTTGCCCAAAGGTTACGCATGAAAGCACAGTTTTCACCACCTAATGTACTTCCGAAAGCATGGTTATAAGTATCCAATGCTTTCGCTGAAATAGTATTCTGGATAGTGACATTTACGGTCGGAAGTTTCAGATCTTTTGCTTCATATTGTCCTTCGCTTGGATTATACATGTGTCGGTAGAATGAAATGTTTTCATCCAATCCCCATGTACAAGAACAATGGTCGATCATAATATTACCTACAGGATTTCCGCCAAATGAATCGTCACGGTGAGTTACTTTAGTTTCACCACGACGGAAGCGCATGTGACGAACTACCACATCGTGAGTATCTACCCAAAATGATTCTCCTGCAATACAAACACCATCACCTGGAGCCGTTTGTCCTGCAATAGTAATATACGGAGCTCTTACTATGATAGGAGTTTCCAGTTTGATAATACCTGAAACATTAAAAACGATGATACGTGCACCACCTGTTTCACAAGCTTCACGGAATGAACCTGGACCACTATCATTTAAGTTTGTAACGGTAATAACTTTACCTCCACGTCCTCCAAAGCTATACATACCACCACCTTCAGCTCCCGGGAAAGCCGGAATCCTAGCTTGTGGTAAATCATATGGACGAGCAGCCCAAGGAATATATGGTCGCCCTTCTTTAGCTTCTTTTAGTACAATAGGTAGGGCTTTCTCCCATGCCTCATTTGATTTCCTGTAAAACTCTGCTTTTGTTTTAGCAAATGCAGCACCAGCTTCTGCAGTAACAGACGGATATTGAGCAAAAGCAGTAGTCGAACCCAACATACTGACTATGGCTATACCCATTAAATACTTCTTTTTCATAGTCGATTCTTTGTATTAATATATGCTAATAGACACGCGAAAAGGGAGAAAGTAATAAGCACCTAACAGTCTTTTATGATTTATAAGATGATTTTTACACTATTTTATAATAAAGAGGTTTTATAAAATTAAAATGAATTGTAAAAGTCCCACGGGTACTTATCAGTTTAATTGTCTAACTATATAATAAAATCTATGAAAAACAAGTATCTATTTTTACGTGGAAAAACGTATGTTTTGTTATTCGCAACAGGCATATTTCTTTTCGGAAGTTGTACCCAAGGGTACGATGGTGAATTATGGGAATCTCCTATTAAAAATTCTCAGTTACAATCGCCCGAAGAAAGTGAATTTAAATTTGGTACTGTACTAAAGTCTGACGGTAGTGAAGTTGCAGTAGTAAATTGGCCGGTAGTATATGGTGCTGGCGGATATTTATTTAATTTGGCTATTATTGATGATCCGGAAAATCCTATACCGGTAGTGACAGATAGCATTATAGATGGTTGTACTGTGATGTTTGATAAACTGGAAGATACAAAATATGAAATCAGCGTAAGAACATTAGGGAATGAAAAACTAAATAATAAAGCTGCCGAAAAAGCTTCTACTTGTACATATTCAACGCTTATTCCTGCTATGCAGATTCCCGAAGGAATAGAAATTGCATCTTTCATTCAGGAGCATTTGCAAATGAGCGAAAAAGAACAAGCATTTGAATTAGCTGCTGGAAAAACTTATCATTTGGATGAGCTTATAGATTTTGGTTTGAATACTATAACATTTCGTGGAAATAAGACACACCGTCCCACTATTATAGTAGGTGAGAATGGAGGAATTAAAACACAAGGAGGTTTAAAGACTAAATTTATTAATTTCGATTGTACGTCAATGAAAGCAACTGGATTGTTGACTTTAAGTGAAAATCCGGATGAGTCTATTTCTACAGCTAATTTAGGATATAAAGCAGTAGGAGCAAATCAAGACGGATTTGTTATTAATAATCCTATCATTTTCCAAGAGTGTAATATAAAAAATCTGAAAAATAGTTTGCTTTATGGAAACAAAAAAAATTGGAGCTTACGTGATTTTCGAGTTATGGATTGTATAGTTCAATTAAATAATTCTGGCTCTAATTCTATCATCCATTTGCAAGGAGCAAGCAATGGTTTAATAAAAAATCTGACTATCAAAAACAGCACATTTTATAACTTAGTAATGAATAAGTCTGCTTATTTTATTCGTTATAGTAATTCTAGTAATGCTCAACCGAAAAAAATTTTTGGTGAAAACGATAATAGCTCAACATTTATTATTTCGCATAATACTTTCTGCAAAACCTTCTCAAACAAAGATTTTGCCAATAATATGCCTAATACCAACACTCTGGTAACAAATATTGAGTATAATATTTTCTATGATGTATTTCGTTTATATCAAATTATTCAGAATCAGTCATATATGACAACGCCGGGTAATACAATTTGGGGAGTAGATGGTGGAACACCCAATAGTAATGATACAGGTGGCAGAAAGGATAAATTGGGTAATCCGTATGCGACACTCGAAGATCCTCAATTTGTAGGTCCATTCCTACAGGAATTTGATCTTGAGCAGCTTAATGGTGGTGTAAACTTTAAACCGACAGGTGCTATTGCCGTAGAAAATAAAGCAGGTGATCCACGTTGGTATGAATAACAAATTACTAAAATTTAATATGATAACAATGAAATATACTAATATAACCAAATTATGTTTTGGTATTATTTTGACATTTGCTTTCGCTATGTCAGTAATAGCCCAAAATACAACTCATACGGTAACAGGTATTGTTGTGGATGAAAGTGGAGAACCTATAATTGGTGCAGCAGTTATGGTCGAAGGAACTTCTACAGGTACAGTAACAGATATTGATGGAAAGTATTCTATCAATGTTCCGAATAAAGGTACTTTAAAAATTACCTTCATTGGATATGTACCACAAACAATTTCGGATTGGACAAAAGCTGGTAAAGTTATCTTGAAAGAAGACCAGATGAAGTTGGATGAAGTTGTAGTTGTGGGATATGGGACTCAAAAAGGTAAAAATGTAACCGGTTCCATTGAAGTGGTTGACATGAAAGATTTGGAGGATTTGTCAGTAACTAATTTGGGGGATGCTTTAGCTGGTATGGTTAACGGTTTACATGTAAATGCTTCTGGGAACAAACCAGGTGAAGCAGCTCATTTAACTATCCGTCAAAGTACAGGTTTAGCTAAAAATAATGGTCAGATAAACGTAAATTTTTCTACTCAAGATGATACTCCCTTGTACGTTATTGATGACTTCATTTCTACAGAAGAAGCATTTAATGCATTAGATATAAGTGAAGTTGAAAGTATATCTGTATTGAAGGATGCTTCTGCGGCCATTTATGGAGCACAAGGAGCGTATGGTGTTATTTTAGTGAAAACTAAACGCGGTAAAGTAGGAGCTCCAAAAATTTCTTATTCTGGACAATTCGGTTATACTGACGCATTAGAACTTCCTAAAATGTTAAATGCTTATGAATATGGAAAAGTTTGGAATGCTTTCAAAGGAGCTAAAGATATCTCGAACAATTCAACTGATCTCCTTAAAGATTATTTTCAGGCAGATGAATTGGAAGCTATGAAAAATATAAATTATGATTTGCTTGATAGAGAATGGAAAGCAGCTCTTACTCAAAGACATAGTGTCAATATCAATGGTGGTACAGAGAAAGCAACTTATTTTGCTGGCATATCATATAATACACAAGAAGGTAATATTGGCCGTTTAGATTACGATCGTTGGAATTTTAGAGCAGGAGTAAACGTTAACATTAGCAAATGGGTAAAGGCGTCTCTGCAAGTTGCTGGAAACTATGGAGATAAAAAGACTCCGACAAATAAATTTGGTTCATCGGATTCAGGAGACTATAATTTATTGTTGAAACATGTTCGGCATGTTCCTGATCAGGTTAATGGCTTACCTATTGTATACTCTGGAATGCAAAATGATGCGAACTTGAATAATGATGCATTATTTAATTTTTATGCATTGCAAAATACTCCGGATAAAACAGAAAACAGTAGTAATGATTTTAATTTTAATGGTTCACTTGAATTTGATATGGGTTTTCTTAAGCCGCTTCAAGGATTAAAATTAAAAGCTAGTTATTCAAGAAGTATTTCAAATTCTAAAAATAATGCTATCGGTACATCACTTACGGTATATAGAGTTTTAAATCGGGGCGGCAGTGGTGAACACCTTTATTTGCCAGATATGGATTATAGCATTAACAACCTTGCAGAGATGACAGTAGATAATGGTAATTTTATCAGGCGTATAATGAATACAGGAAAAAGTTACCAATTAAATGCTACAGTTACTTATGCACGTAAATTTGGATTACATGATGTAAGTGCATTATTTTCTATAGAACGAGGAGAAAGTGAATCGGAAGATATGGATGGAAAAGTAAATGATCCGCTTCCATTTACGGACGGGCAATCTAAATCGGCAACAGGGGACTCTGATATGACTTGGAATAGGTCGGAATCAGCGAGAATGTCATATATTGGTCGTTTGAATTACTCCTATGCAGACAAATATCTGTTTGAATTCTTATTTCGTTCAGATGCTTCGACCAAATTTGCTCCTAAAAATTACTGGGGTAAGTTTCCGTCAGTTTCAGCTGGCTGGGTGATTTCTGAAGAATCTTGGTTTAATAAAGAAAAATTAGGTATTGATTTTTTAAAAATACGGGGCTCATTCGGTTTGATGGGTCGTGATAATATCAATGCTTTTATATGGTTAACTCGTTTTGAACGCGATATGGGTAAAGGTGCTGTGTTTGGAACAAATACTACTTCTACAGGAGTGAGTACAGGTATGGTGACAAAACAAGGAGGTGCTAATCCGGATGCGCATTGGGATAAAACCTATAAAACCAATTTTGGTATGGATATGCGAATGCTGGATGGACGATTATCTGTAACATTAGATGCCTATTATGACTTTGGTCGCGAAATATTCGGTTCGCATCAGGGAACAAAATATTTCCCTATGACTGTAGGTATTAAACCGACACCTGAAAACTATGTAAAAAAAGACATGTATGGCATTGAATTAAATATTGGTTGGAAAGATAAAATTGGCAAAGATTTTACTTATTGGGTAAAAATGAGTACTGGTTATGATGATGATAGAGTTAAATATATTGCACAAAAAGAACAGCCTGGATTGCAAGATCCTAAAAATGGGAAACGTCAAGACCGCGGCCTTTGGGGATATGAATGTATCGGCATGTTCCGTAATTATCAAGATATAGATGAATACTTTGAAAAATATAATATAACCTCTTATCTTGGAATGTCGAAAGAAGCAGTTCGTCCGGGTATGTTAATTTACAAAGATCAGGCTGGAGCTTGGGATCCGGAAAGAAAATGTTTTGATCCAAATCCTGACGGTATCGTAAGTTTAAAGGATGATAGCGATAAAATAAAACTTTCTCATCGTTCCAGTAATCCGTATGGTATGACGTTTAATTTCGGTGGTTCTTTTAAAAGCTTTTCATTACAAGCGCAGCTAGGAGCTAGTTGGGGAGCTTATGTAATGGCTAATACAAGTATTCGTAAAGCCGCTTCTGGTTTAGAATATAATAATATTCCTGCTTTTTGGAAAGATATGTATGTTTATGAGGATGTATTGGATGCAAATGGCGTAGTTACCGTTGAAGCTAATCATGATGCAATATATCCAAGTATTCAATATGAATCATGTAACAATTTAGAGTCTACTTTTTGGAGATTAAAAGGTACAACGATTTCGTTGCGTAATATTTCTCTTTCGTATACTTTACCTAAAACTTGGCTAAAATATGTAGGAATTGAAAGCTGCCGTTTGAATATGACTTGTCAGAATGCAATAAATTTTGTAAGTCCACATATAGAAGATGCTTGGAGCAGTTGGGGTGGAAATTATGGATACTATCCTAATCTGCGTAAAATTACATTAGGTGTAAATGTTTCATTCTAAAAGGAAAACAAATATGATAAATAAAATAAATAAGTGGGGAGTAGCAACCCTGACGATAGTTACAATTTTTAGTAATGTAGGTTGTAGTGATGATTTTCTGGAAGAGAAAAAACTATATGGTACTTATAGTGAAACTACAGTATATTCGAATTATGAGACTGCTAAATCACGTATTGATCAACTTTATAACTTAATGTTGCCGGGAGCTAAAGAAGGAAAGGGGTCCGGAGCTCAACTTATAAGTATGGGAAGCGACGATGAATGGGCAAAAACAACAGAAGAATATGCAGGCTTGACTAAATGGGAAGATAATCTTCAAGAATTAACTTATAATGATCCGGAAGATCATTTTTATGTTGAAAATAAAGAAACAA
>ENA-OPAR01000760-OPAR01000760.1-human-gut-metagenome-genome-assembly--contig:-NODE-760-length-13439-cov-13.735729_pt1 | contig 13439 bp, 7 predicted proteins | sample MGYA00241061_ERZ501438 | MGnify/ENA primary metagenome ERZ501438 (study PRJEB25962, sample SAMEA2042580) | human gut metagenome | biome: human gut; feature: human-associated habitat; material: faeces...
TATTCACTTTTTATTTTTTTAAATTTATAAATTTAAAGTTTTCAATTATGAACAAGAAGTTTCTAAGTGTGACCCTGTTCAGTGCCTTGATGTTGGGTACTGCAGGTACGTTCACGTCTTGTAAGGATTATGATGATGACATCAAGGACTTGCAGGAACAACTGGACAAGAAAGCTTCACTTGATGACCTGAATGCAAAAGTTACTACGTTGCAGACGGCTGTAGATGAAGCCAAAAGTGCCGCAAACGAGGCCAAGAACAAAGCTCAGGAAGCTTTGGACAAGGCTAATTCGACAGAAGGCGGAGTATCCGAGGCAGATTTGACTGCTTTGAAGAAAGAACTGGAAAAGCAAATTGAGAAGTTGGCTTCTTTGGAGGCAGTTGAGACTAAAATCAACGACTTGAAAGAAGAATTGGAAGGCGGCTTTGTTACAGACGAAAAACTAAAAGACTTGGCTGCTGAGGTTGATGCATTGAGCGCTCAAGTTATGTCTATTATCGGACATCGTTTGACTAGTCTGGCTGTAATTCCTACAAGTCATATCAATGGTATTGCAGCTATTACATTGACTACTCTACAGTATACTCCACAAGAGTACAAGGCAATGGCAAAACATGCAGACGGTCCTCAAACTGACAAAGATTCTGAAGGTACGTTTACAGCACATTCCAAAACTCCTGTACTTGACCACGTTAATAAAGCTGGTGCCAAGCCGTACACAGTGTCTACAGACAAAAATGAGGCTTACTTCCACGTTAGCCCCAATATGGGTGTACGTACAGAGGATATTTATATGCCTTCTTTCGATTGCATCAAATCTGAAAACATCCTCACCAAAGCTGGCGCAACGATTTCCGAGAATTCTCCTATCCAGCCTACTGACTATAAGATAAAAGACAATGTATTGACAGTACAATTCAAGAAGACTGTTGCCGAATCCATCAATGAAGCAGGCGGTCATGCAAGTGGAAAAGAAACTTTCTACATGGCTTCTCTAAAGGCTCCTATTGCTAAAGAAAACCTGACTGCTGATGAAGCTAAAGCTCTTAAGGAAAATGGTACTCAGGTTTATGTGAACTCTGAATATGTTCGTCTGCACGAAACAAAGGTGGCTCCCTACATTGCTAATGCACGTACGATGTACAACGGAAATATGGGTGGTGATTTTGCTGACGAAGTTCAGACTGATGGTGAAGGTAGATTCTATGTGCACTATCACGACTCTATTTGTGCATATGAGTCACAGGCTAACGACATGATTGACGTTTATGCACAGTATAACAAGGTACTCGACTTGAAAAAATTAGTGGAGGTTTGCACAACAGAGATTGATGCTACAGATCACAAAAAACATGCTGAATTGGAGAAATACAAAGACTATGGTCTAACATTCCGTTTCTACAAAGCTACTGGAGAATATTTTACTTTGGGTGGCCCTGAGGGTAATAGTAACAAGACCGACCAGCAAAAATTCGCAGAAATCGATTCTCCTATGAATGGTCACATGACTTCAAAAGTCTATAGCCTTGACGGTGTATCTGCCACTGCAGTAGGCCGCGAACCGTTGGTACGTGTAGAGTTGGTGGATACTGTAAACAATGCTTTGGTAGCTATGCGTTACATCAAGGTGAAATGGGTGAAAGAAGAAGGTATGCGTGAGATTGGCTTCACATACGATGACACCATGTTCAAATGTGGTGATTTCGCAGACAAGATTGGCACTGTAGCCATGAACGAAGTTATCTACAACGGTGCAAAAGAGGGTGGTATGACCAAGCAGGAATTCCACGCCGTTTACACTGATGCCGGTTTCGACGCACAAGATGGAGTAGATTATGGTAAGGTTGAACTTATTAAGAATACAGAAGACGGAGTTGAATCTTATAACATTAAGTGGACTTTGACTCACGCTGACATCGTGAAGAAATATCCGGTATGGAAAAATCACGAAGATATGGTATTCACTAAGACATTCTTCTGGAAAGATCCGACAAAGGCATATCCTACTTTGAAAATTACATTGACACGTACTATCTACAAACCTACATTCGGTGGATATGGATATGACAATCGTTATTGGAAGAAAAACACCAATAACACTGTATTCAATGTGAACCCGGTAGTTTATGGTGCTGTGGAATGGAATCCTGCATGGAATGAAACCACTGGACACGTATTGACTGGCGATAAGACTAACAATAATCCGACCGTAAATATCTACACTGACTTAGTGAACGGTTTCTTGAACAAAGACGGCGTAAAACCTGCTACTGGTGCATGGGAATACCTGTACTTCCAGGATAAGAACGTTGCGAATGTGAAGAATCCTTATTCTCCTACATTTGAATTGGAAGGTGTACGTTTTGAATTCGATGCTGAAAAGTTGGCTGGTAAAACTTATAAGTACTTTGATGTTGCCAGCAAGACATTCAAGGATGGTGCTGTTACATTGAGTACTGACAACACAAAATTGTACATTGCAGGTGAATTGGCTGCAACAATTGACAATTATAAGGACAACCTCTGTACTGTCGTAGATAATCCTCTGAAAGGTCACAAGACTTATAACATCAAATTGCAAGAAGCTGATCCGGATGCAGCATCCAATTTCGGAAAAGACACCAAACCGACAGAAGCTGCCAAAGCTTTGGTAGGCCAGATTGTTCCTATCAAGTTGGTTGCAGACCTTTGCTATGGTGATGCAACTCCGGGACATCCGGCTGCTCATACTGAAGTTATCAAGGCTTATGATGCCAACATCATTGAACCGATGACTATCACAGTGAATAAGGAAGAAGGAGAAGTAACTGATGCTGTTGTTAACGGTAGCTCTGTAGATGTAACAGGTGCTTATACTTACACTTGCTGGAATGCAGACGAAAACGGTAATTTCTACACTGCTTCTGAAGCTCCCAATGCAACAGCTCTGCAAAAAGAACTGTTCAAATTCTACGAATGTACTCCGAGCAACTGGATGACCGATCAAGTTAAGACTAACCTGAAACTGGTAGACGGCAATTTGCAGCCTGTTGCTGGTTACAAGGAAGGTAAACTTCCTGCCAACACAACTGTAGTTTACAACGTAGATGCAACTGGTAAGGAAACACTGACTTACTACAACCACAGTGGTACTCCTGTAAACTGGGATTATGAAATCTATGTTCCTATCAAGTTCGGTTATAAGTGGAAGACTTTCACTCAGGAATTCAAAATCCACGTAAATGAAAATGCCGGTACTCCCGCAGGAAGATAAGAGACAACTCTGAAAAGAGATGCCAAGAAAGTAAACTGACAAGAGAGAGTGCTTCATCCGATTGAAGCACTCTTTTTTATAATATAACAACTAAAAATATGAAACAAACAGTCATTATAGGAATATTGTTGGGGATACTGCTACTAACCGGATGTGACAACAACGAAAAAGAACATGATTTTGTCGGTATATTCACTACTGCCAACGGCATAAAGTTTGAGCTTCGTCCAGATTCTACATCAATCATAACTTTCAAAGATTCTATGATTTACGAAAGTTCTTGGAAAATAAGCAAAGATCGTAACAATGAAACCTATGCCAACATAGAGTTTGCTGGTTATCAGAATTATTATTATTTGAAAAATGGTAAGCTTTATCGCAGTATACGCGAAATGAACCATGATGCCTTAGGTGAAGAGGTGAAGTATCTAGAATGATTTCCGCGCCTCTCATCACTCTCTAGATTTTTTTCTCCCCACTTTGCTTCCACACTTCCACCCACCTCCTGCATCCCCCTATCCATCGGCATTTGAACTGCTGTGGAAGCAACAAAAAAAGGTGGAAGCAAAATCTGCTTCCACCTACTCAAAACGCCTAAGTTTTACCGTAACCTACTCGTCTCTACCGTAATACCCCGTACAAGGCACATAAATCGGTTGGTTCAGTTTTCCCACATTTTCGAGCTTACCCTCGCTGCGGAGCAGGCGAATATGAAGCTGCGCAGTGGAACGCATCATCCCGCAGAGAACCTGAAAACTCTCGCGCGTAAGGAACTGATGCGTAGAGAAGTAGCCCGTCAGTCGCCTGTCAATCTCCTTGTCACTCAGCTTTTGGGAATGCTCATTCAGCCCCAGCGGTTTAACTTTGATGGCACCTATCTCATTCTTCAGCACCTGGTCGGCACGAAACTTGATGCCCTTCAGCTTAATCTTGGTGGTTTTTCGTTTGGTCGCAGCGGTCACCGGCTCCGTGCTCGTTAGTACGGGATGAAAATAGCCGATACCGTCCAGATGCACCTGCCGCCCCTCGGCAAGGTCTTCCCCCATGACGTGCGACAAGGCATCCAGTACCGCCGAGACATCAGTCTCCGTCAACGAGCTGCGTTCCTGAATTCTGCGACGCAGTTCGTCGGTAGTGGTAGAGCCGTTCAAGCGGATGCGTGGATGAAGTATCTTTTCTTCCCGCTGTTTGTCTTTTGGTTCCGGAAGTTCATACCAATCAAATAAAATTGCCATAGTTCAATGTCTTTTAAGTTGTTATATAATAAGTTTGCGCCCTATGCGGAATAGGTGCGGGGTGCGTACTTCATCCGTAAAAGCTATGGAAAGAGAGACGCCTAACGACCATGAACAACTCTGCTTACGGTCGTCAAGCGATTGCTTCATGGCCGTAAGCAGAGTTGTTCATGGTCGTTAGGCGTCATCTATTCCCTATACAAAAGTAGACAAACAAAGGGAGAAAAGCAAAGGAATGCCAGTGTTTTGACAAAGAAACTCACTTGCTTTTAACACTTCTCTGCATGAGTCGTGGAGACTTGTATCCATTTAATAATTATTCCGCAGAATGCTTGCTTTCAGCTCTTCAATGTAGTATCTTTACGAGAATTATATTTACCCAAACAAGCTGACAAACAGAATGAAAATTACCTTGATTAGAGCAGAAAAAGGGAGCGGAAAGGAAGCCCTCAGCACCCTGGAAGCGGATGCACTGATTAAAAAACTGAAAACCGAAACCAAAGCCGGACATGTGTCGACCCTCCGGGCCATCCTTCCTCAACTGGAGGGCACTTGTGCCCAATACGAACATATAGACAAGCTGCCCCGCATCTACCCTGCCGTGGAATATAGCCGTACACAAGAGGGGGAACGGCGGATGAAGAACTATAACGGACTCGTACAACTGGAAGTAAACCGTCTGTCGGGCATTGCCGAAGCGGAATATGTAAAGCAACAAGCCGCCCTGCTGCCACAGACCTTTGCCGCTTTCTGCGGTTCCAGCGGACGGAGTGCCAAGATATGGGTATTGTTTGCCCTGCCCGACGGCACGACGCCGAAGCTGGAGAGCGATGCCACCTTGTTTCATGCCCACGCCTACCGTATGGCGGTGAAGTGCTACCAGCCCTTGCTGCCGTTTGCCATTACATTGAAAGAACCTTCCCTTACACAGAGTTGCCGCATGACTCTGGATGGATATCCTTACTACAATCCTGCCGCTGTGCCTTTCTGCTTGGAACAACCCCTCGGCATGCCCGAGGAAGAGAACTTCCGGCAACGAAAACTCGCAGAAAAGAATCCGCTGTTGCGGCTGCATCCGGACAGTAAAGCCTCGGACACCTTTGCCGTACTCTTCGAGTCGGCCCTTGACCGTGCATTCCGCGGATTGGGCGGCTGGAAACGGGACGGGGATTTACGGATACTGCTGGTGCCTCTGGCCGAACATTGTTTCAAGGCAGGCATTCCCGAAGAGGAAGTAGTCCGCCAGACATTGATGCACTATTACCGGGAAACGGATGAATTCATTGTCCGTCAAACGATTCATAACCTATATCAAGAGCTTAAAGGCTTCGGGAAAAAGAGCAGTCTGACGCAAGAGCAGGAGAGCGTTTTCCGGCTGGAAGAGTTTATGGGCCGCCGGTATGAGTTTCGCTACAACACCGTTCTGGATGATTTGGAATACCGTCAGCGCGACTCCGTCCATTTCTATTTCAAGCCTGCTGACCAGCGTGCCCGCAGTACGGTCTCCATGAATGCCCTGAAGGAGGGTATCCGCGTATGGGACCGCGATATCAACCGTTTCCTAACTTCAGACTATGTGCCACTCTATAATCCCGTCGAAGAATACCTTTACGACACCGGCCGCTGGGACGGGAAAGACCGCATCCGGGCATTGGCCGACCTCGTTCCGTGCCACAATCCTCATTGGCAGGAGCTGTTCTACCGCTGGTTCCTGGGCATGGTGGCACACTGGCGTGGAATGGACCGGCAACACGGAAACAATACTTCTCCTCTGCTTGTCGGTTCTCAAGGGTTCCGGAAATCCACCTTTTGCCGCATTTTGCTGCCACCGGAGCTGCGTTTCGGCTATACGGACAGCATCGACTTCAAGAGCAGGCAGGAAGCGGAACGCAGCCTGGGACGCTTTCTGCTCGTCAACATCGACGAGTTCGACCAAATCAACATCAACCAGCAGGGCTTCCTGAAGCATCTGCTGCAGAAACCGGTTGCCAACCTGCGCAAACCCTACGGCAGCACCATCCGTGAGATGCGGCGGTATGCCTCCTTCATCGGCACCAGCAACCAGAAGGACTTGTTGTCCGACCCCAGGGGCAGCCGCCGTTTCATCTGCATTGAGGTCACCGGTCCCATCGATACGAATGTCAGCATCAACTACCGCCAGCTCTATGCGCAGGCTCTGAATGCCGTAGCCAAAGGTGAGCGTTACTGGCTGGATGATGCCGATGAAGCCATCTTGAAGCGGACGAACCGGGAATTTGAACAGCTCACCCCACTGGAACAACTCTTCCACAGCCATTTCCGTGCGGCAGAAGAGGATGAGGAGGGGCAATGGATGATGCCCATGCAGATTCTTTCCACTTTACAGACAAAGACGCGTGACCGTCTGGCAATCAACAAGGTGGCCGTATTCGGGCGGACGCTCAAGAAGCTTGAAATACCGAACAAGAAGTCAAGGCAGGGGACACTGTATCATGTAATGCCGCTGGATTAAATGCTCTGCAGTAACCCCGCACAAGCATCTTCCAGAATGTCCAGCACATACTCAAAACCTTCGGAACCGCCGTAATAGGGGTCCGGTACATGGTCGGCATGGGTAAACTTTGTACAGTATTCCGTCATGCGGTGTATCTTGCTCCATTCGGCGGTTGAAGGGGCACGATCTTTCAGGTCGTCGATGTTGCGGTCGTCCATACCGATAATCAGGTCGAAGTTGTAAAAATCCTCGGTACGTACGGGTCGCGAAAGATGCGTCAGATTGTATCCACGGCGGGCAGCATGGGCACGCATCCGGCTGTCCGGCAGTTCGCCCTGGTGATAGGACAGAATGCCTGCAGAATCGATTAAAAACTCATCCGCACGTCCGGCTTCTTCTATCAGATGTTTCATGACTCCCTCTGCCGAGGAGGAACGGCAAATGTTGCCGAGGCAAACGAAAAGTATCTTCTTCATATTTCTTTAGTTACGAGTTATTTACATCGGGTCTACATCATAATACACTATCAACGACTTGAAGCGGTCTTCCGCCACCATCTCCTTTTGCACCTGGACGAGCAGCTCGCGGGCACGTGCCATTGGGGCATTGGTTTCTATCTTCAAGACAATCTTTCGGATGAACAGGGTCTGTACGCGTGCTACGGGCGGCTTGTCCGGTCCCAGCACACGGTTGCCAAAGACGGTGCGGAGCTTGGCGGCCATAGTCTGTGCCATGAGGTCGAGCAGGGTCTCGTTCCGGTTCTTCAGGTAGACATACACCAGGCGGTAGTAGGGCGGGTAGTGGAACATCTGGCGTTCGGCAAGCTGCCCGCCTACCATGGCTTCGTAGTCGTTGGCAATGACTTGCGGGATGATGGGATGGTCGATGCTTTTGGTTTGTAGCACCACCCTGCCGCGCTTGTTCTTCCGTCCGGCGCGTCCGGCAACCTGCGCCATCAGCTGGAAGGCGCGCTCGTAGGCGCGGAAGTCGGGATAGTTCAGCATGGTGTCGGCATTGAGTATGCCCACAATGCTGACGTGGTCGAAGTCCAGACCCTTGGACACCATTTGCGTGCCTATCAGGATGTCCGTCTTGCCTTGCTGGAAATCGGAGATGATGCGCTCGTAGGCGGTACGGGTGCGGGTGGTGTCCAAGTCCATACGGGCTACGCGGGCGTCGGGGAAGAGGGCTTTGATGTCATCTTCTATTTTTTCCGTGCCGAAGCCGCGGTTGCGCAGGTCAGTGCCCTCGCAGGCGGGGCAGATGCGGGGCAGTTGGTAGGTGTAGCCACAGTAGTGGCAGGTCAGTTGGTTCAGCCCCTTATGGTAGGTGAGGCTGACGTCGCAGTTCTTGCATTTGGGTACCCAGCCGCAGGTGTTGCACTCTATCATGGGGGCGAAACCGCGGCGGTTCTGAAAGAGGATGACCTGTTCTTTTTGTTCCAGCGCCTCGCGGATATATTGTAGGAGCAGTGGGGAGAACGGACCGTTCATCATCTTCTTGCGGTGCAATTCCTTGATGTCTACGGGGATAATCTCCGGCAGTTGTATCTCTTTATAGCGTTCTTTCAGTTCCACAAGGCCATACTTACCGGATGTGGCATTGTGCCAGGTCTCTACGGAAGGGGTTGCCGTGCCCAACAGAGTTTTGGCACCATACATGGAGGCGAGTACAATGGCGGCATTGCGGGCATGGTAGCGGGGGGCAGGGTCCTGCTGCTTGTAGGTGTTCTCGTGCTCCTCGTCCACAATCACGAGGCCGAGGTTGCGGAAAGGAAGAAAGACGGAGGAGCGGACACCGAGGATAATGTCATAGTCTGCTTCCGACAGCTGCTTCTGCCAGATTTCCACCCGTTCCGCATCGGGGAATTTGGAGTGGTAGATGCCCAGACGGGAACCGAAAACACGTTGCAGGCGCTCTGTGATTTGTGCAGTGAGAGCTATTTCGGGCAGGAGATAGAGCACTTGCTTTCCTTGCCGGATGGTTTCTTCTATCAGATGAATATAGACTTCTGTCTTGCCGCTTGCCGTGATGCCGTGCAGCAGGCAGACGTTCTTGCTTTGGAAATTCTCCAAGATGGCGTGATAGGCGCGTTGCTGGTGTTCGTTCAGCGGATTGACGGGGACGACTTCTTTGAGAAGCGCTTTATCTATGCGGCCTATTTCCTGCTGATAAACTTCGAATACACCACGGTCTATAAGACCGTTGAATACGGCAGGGGTGGCGGAGGTGCGTTGCAGCAGTTCGGCTTTGGAGACTTCTTTTATATCTCGTCCGCTGAGGTAGCCGGAGAGTTCCAGATATTTCATCAGCAGGTCCAGTTGCTTGGGGGCACGGCGCTGCAACTCGTCGAAGAAGATGTGCAGGCGGTGTTCGTTGCGGGCGGCGGCGGTGAGGCGTACACGGGTTTCGGTCTTAGGCTTGTAGGTGCGGCGCAATTCTTCCTTTACGAAGATGGCCTCTTTGTCGAGCAGTGACTTGATGACAGAAAGTATGTTCTTGATGCCGGTCTCCTTCTCCAGTTTCGTCACGCATTGCTCCGGGTCGGCAGAGAGCATATCCAGTATCTTCTGTTCCTTCTCCGGCAGGCAGACATCGGATTCGAAATCGGGGTTGTACTCTACGATTGTTTCGCTTTCCAGCTTCAAGCCAGAGGGTAAGGCAGCTTTGTAGACGTCTCCTTGCGTGCAGAGATAGTAATCGGAGAGCCATTCCCAGAACTTGAACTGCCGCGGAAGCAGTATCGGGCAGGCATCCAGCAAAGCAGACACTTCCTTTACTTCGTATCCGGTGGGGGCACAATAGTGCACGTTACGCACGATGGCCGTATAGTATTTCTTCCGCCCGAATGGTACTACCACCCGGCAACCGGTTTGCACTTCATCCGCCCACTCGTCGGGCAGGGAGTAGGTGAAGCAGCTGTGCAAGGGCAAAGGCAATATGACGTCGGCGAACTTTTTCATCGTGGGGACAAAGATAGTGGAAAGTGGAGGGAGAATGAAATGAACGGGGCATTTTTTATGCTGAGGAGAGGAGGAGGCTGTTGTGGATTTGGATGAAGATAAGGGAGAGGTATTGCAGATTTTATGGGTAGGATGGGTGTAGAAGTATGGGGAAACTGGCGTCAGTGTTTTATAAAATTTGTTCGATGTATTAAAATAAAAATGAGTGAGTTGCAGTAAAACCATGGCGTTTTGAGTAGGTGGAAGCAAAATTTGCTTCCACCTTTGGAGGGTGCTTCCACAGAGGGGCAAATGCCGATGGATAGAGAGATGCAGGAAGTGGGTGGAAGTGTGGAAGCAAAGTGAGGAGAAAAAAGTTTCTGGAGAAAAAAAGGAGGATGTTCCCATAGAACATCCTCCTTTTGATTTTATAATTGTCTATTCAGACAATTTTCTACTACTCAGATTATCTAGTAGCTTGTTTACGTGTGATAGTTACGTTGTATGCATACTCACTAGTACCCCAGTCGTGAACGAACTGCAGAACCACATTTACTGTATGAGTAAACTCAGTACCTGTCGGGAGTGCAATACAAGTCAGCTTACCAGTTGTAGGATCTACATTGAAGTATTCATCTTTGTCTGTTCCGTTAGACATAATGTAGCGGAGACCAGTTTTAACAGACTTCTTGTACAAAGCAGCACGAGCAGTGACTTCTTCGGCATTGAATGTAGTTCCATTGAATTTAACAACTGTCTCACCTGCATAGTCTTTCAATATCAGATTCTTCCAGAAGTCTTCAGCCTTAGTCTTAGTGCCAGCTACAGAATTTTCAATCAATTGCTTCAAAGTAATTTCTGTATCCTTGGCCAAGTTCGGATCGTTGAATGCTTTCAGTGCAGCACCACCGGTGAAATCTGCTATCGGACGAGCTACAGTCCATAATTCTTCTGCATCAGGTTTACGGTTCTTGTCAGTAGCATCGTAACCATTTGCATCATAAATATCAACTTTCAGATTACCAACCTTCTTGATATCAATAGGAGCAGTGAATGCTATTCTCCATTCGCCATTTGATTCTTCAACAACTAATTGCTTCTTCTTCATCAAATCTTGTACAAATGCATTCTGCTTATCTTTATTCAATTCGAATACAGCTTTAGCATCAGCAGGAGTTACATCATACATGTGAGCGAAGTTTTCAGACTTAATACCGAAGTTGCCGTTAGCAGCATCACTCCAGTCACCAATGATTGTACGTGCTTCGTATGCTTTCTTGATAGAAACTGCAAATGTGCGATTTACAGAAACTTTATTCAGAGTCAACATGAAGTATTTTCTATCATATTCATTGCCAACTGCATAAGGAGCATTATCTTTCCAAGTACCATTCCAAACACTATTGGAGTTAGCTGTAGGTGATACATAAAGAGTCGTCTCTGCCAATTCTACCTTTGGCCCTACAACCAGGAATAAAGAGTCTTTGTCTGCATTATCACCACCGTTTCTGTAGTACAAGTAGATATCTTTTGCATTAACCTTCAAGTTGTCAGAATTCAAGGCAGAACCAACCGCGTCGTTCTTCATGTATGCCCGACCTTCTGTCTTAGAAAGCATCTTGTATTCTTTTGCTTTCGCATCATATACATAAAGTGGCAACAGATGATTTCTGTCTTCTACATTGTTACCGGCAACAATATCACGTCCACCGATTTCAGATTCAAACTTACGAACATTCAATGCAATAACAGTTGCCTTACTAGCATTGTAGCTCATTGACAGATTGCCTTCATTCGGAATCAATTCGATGGAATTATATGTATATGGATCTTCAGCCTTACGAATAGCTTGAATAGGGAATGTATTTTCAAATACATAGTCAGCAACACCTTCAACTTGTGACTTCACAGTCGTTGTAAGTTTTATTGCTGCATATTCGTTAATGGCAGATGCCTGATATTGTTCTTTTACAGAAAGGATACCATCGTTGATTTGGAAGATACCTTGTTTAGATTGTATTTCCTTGCCATTCAAAATGAATTTAGTGTTATTTGGCAATAACTCAAATTTCTGAGTATACTCAAGACCTATTTCAGACAATTCCGGGGTACCGGATACGTTAGACATATAAGCATTTATAGAGTCATTCAAATTATAAGATTCATTATAAGTAAATGAATTTTTCTCGGAATGCATATCATAAGCACCAGGTAAACCAAAAGGCCAGTTGCTGTCATTTCTATGAGAATGTGCTGCAAAAATCCAATTTGTATTAGCCCAACTTGATTTAACACTGAAATAATCAGAAGAAGAAGTGTATTGCTTATACATGGTAACATCCAAAGAAGACATATACATTTGTCCGTCTACAATGTTTTCCTTAGCAATCATCTTCACTGACAGAATACCATTATTCAATTCAGGAGTTCCTTGCACGCTCCAAACCGGAATATCAACAGCACGTGTTTTATAAGAATCTGAGAAGAAGTATTCAGCATCTGTTTGACTATATTGATTAGGCCAAACTTTAAATTCAGCGACACCAGGTATGGCGGCAAACAATTTGTTTTCTTTGGCTGCTTCATCATAAGAATAGAGTTGATAAGCATTAACATCTGCTTTTTCCCCAAGAGCGGTTACAACACCTACCAGACGGAAAGGTTCTTGAGTATTATCCTGATCGAGTCTTGAATCATTAATCCAGTTTTTGTAACTCTCATCCTCTCTGGTTGCCTTTCTGTATTCCCACTTACCAGGGTCATCAGTCTTTTCGAACCAATCATAAACATCTAATTTAGCCACCTCAGAGCCACCAACAGTTGAATTATCCGCATAGGGCTTTCTGAAAGCAATGCTCTGTAAACCGTTGAAAGCAGAACCTTCCATTAACAAAGTATATGACTGACCGCCAATAGTAACTTGCATGGTTCCATCTTTTTCATTGTAGATCATTGAAGGAACGTTAGCATTGTATTTGAATGAAGTCTTATACTCTCCAATGCAGATATAACCCTCTTCGTCTACCTTCACGTAGTTTCCGATAGCTTCTTCAACATTAGCTTCTGAGCCTGCAGCCTTGATTTTCTCACCTGCGTCATTCAATACATACTCATAGGTTGCACCTTCATCTACGCTAATCATCCAGTAGTTCTCGGCATCTACCTTGAACTTCGGAACAATTGTAGCCCCGGTTTCACCCTTCGGGCCTTGAATACCCTGAAGTCCTTGCTCACCTTTTTCGCCTTGAGCACCATTCTTGATAGTTAAAGTTTCGCCACCGGTAAAAGTCAGTAAATAACCACCCTCAACAGGAGCATAACTTTCGATGAATTTCTTGCCATTGATTGCAGCAAGGATGTCATCAATCTGTTTTTTGTTTGCATCGATCTGCTCCTGCAAGCCATCGATGTCATCATCATAGTCCTTACAAGAAACAAATGTACTTGTGGAGCCAGCCATTAAAGCTCCAAACAAGATTGCACTTAGAAACTTTTTGTTCATAATTGAAAACTTTAAATTTATAAATTTAAAAAA
>ENA-OPAR01000772-OPAR01000772.1-human-gut-metagenome-genome-assembly--contig:-NODE-772-length-13325-cov-12.068425_pt1 | contig 13325 bp, 10 predicted proteins | sample MGYA00241061_ERZ501438 | MGnify/ENA primary metagenome ERZ501438 (study PRJEB25962, sample SAMEA2042580) | human gut metagenome | biome: human gut; feature: human-associated habitat; material: faeces...
GTAACGGATTGATAAGTGATGTTTGCGCGTCGAAAGGGTTCCGGTACATCAAGAGCCGTAATTCCGACGGGACATACATATATAATGAGGGAGTGAACTGGGGCGGCGGCATGTCGGAAAACCCCGACCTTGACAAGATACGCCTTATTGTAAGAGGCGGTATCATCGTAGGATATAACAAAGAATAAACATTAAAACCAAGAAGTTATGAAAGTTGACTTAAACAGGAGATTCAGGGGCTTTGACGGGAACGAGCTTGGCGGCGACAACATCGCCACCGCCGTGGCGGAGGCCCTGTTCAATTACGGGAAAGACAAACCGGTAGGCCGTGATGAGAAGTTCAAGGCTTATGTCCTGTGCCAGCGTATTGTCCAGGGCGGTGGAATCCTGGAGATCACCACCGAGGAGGGTACGCTTATCAAGGAGGTGTGCGGCGAGAGCCTGACGGCCGGCGGTTACGGCCAGGTTTATGAACTGATAGAGGGAGGGGTTTGACATGGCACTGACAGAATCGGATATCGCCCAGGTTTTGGAGGCGATCAAGGCGGAATCGAAGAGTGTCGAATCCCTTGAGACGGTCGGCTCGCTGAGCGGGGTCAAATCCCTGCCTGCGCAGAAAGGGGACAAGCTGGTGAGCGTTCCGATCACCTTGCTGAGCAAACCTGCCGATGACGCGGCGGCAAGGGCGATCGAGGCCGCTGAAAGGGTGGAGGAACTGGCCCCGAAAATGGAAGCGGCCACCCAGGAGACAAAGAAAGCTATCCAAACCGCGGGTGAATCGGCGGCAAAGGCGGAGGCGGCCGCGAAGAAGGCCGAGGACGCGATAGCCCAAGGCTACAAACATAAGGAGATGACCGAGGAAGAGTTTGAAAGCCTTCCGGAAAAGGACGGCAAGACCATTTACCTGATTTACGAGGAGGACCAGGCATGATAAGCGTTGGAAACAAGGAGGTGACGGCCATCCGTATAGGCGAACGGGTGGTGGCGGCGGTCTATATAGGAGCCAGGTTGGTTTGGCAGGCGATAAGGAGTTGTTTCGGCGCGGGCTTTTGGCGTGGTGACAAACCCTGGAGCCGAACGGATGGCTGGAAACGGATGAAATAACTTTTAAAGAATAACGATATGGCAAAGAAAGTATATGACGAAGATGGTCTGGACATGCAGAAGACCAATTGGTCCGGTGACGAGTCTACGGGCAATCTTCCGGTGAGCGGCCGGTTGGTGGAGAACTATATCAAAAGTATCGATGACAAGGCCACCCCTACGGAGGAACTGGCTGCCGGTGAGACGAAAGCCCCCACGAGCGGCGCGGTGTTCGCCTCGCTGGTTGGCACCGTGACGAATATCGACGTGACGGACAGCGAGGACGGCACGCAGTACGTAATGACAGTCACGCAGAAGGATGGCGAGGGCGGGGAAAGCGACAGGGAGGTACGCTTTTCCAAGTACACGGACGATGACAAGGTGGTGGTGAATATAGACCTGACCGACGCCTCGGGTTCCTCCCTGCCCGCTTCCCAGTATTTGTCGTTGGGTACCGGTTTCGTGGTGAGATATGCCGTGGGCGTCGGTACGGCGGGGGGAAGCGAGGTCAGCGGATATTCGGATTTGAGCGCCCGTCTCATCGTGAAACGTGGCGCAACCGTCCTTCCGGATTTTCAGGATGCGGAGTTCATAGGTGTGAGGGCCGGGCAATCCTATACGTTCGATGTTTCCGGCTATTTGACAGACGCGACCACTTACACGATACAGGTGGAAGCGCGTGCGGTTTATGAAGGCAAGGAATTGACCAAGACCGCCACGGCCCGTGTGACGATGGTGGCCATGACGATGGAGACCACCTACGACGTGGGTAACGGCGTGGCAGATGGCGGCTACCAAAATGATGTGAATATCCCCTTTACGATCAAGGGGACAACGGGCGAGAAGAACATCCACTGGCGTTTGAACGGCGGCGTTCCGTCCACGTTGCAACTGTCTTCCGGTTCGGGCCTTCAATCGAAGAACATCTCCGTCCCGCTTTCCGCCATGCGGGAAGGTCTGAACGTGGTCGAGGCCTATGCCTTGCACGAGAACTCCGGTGTCATGAGCCGTGTGCATTATATCTCCTTGCTGAAGGCGGGCGGTGTGTCGAACTACGTCGGAATGATGTTCAACCATGTCTCAAACGGTTTTCAAACGGACTGGAAGGAACCCGTCTTGAGGGCGGAACAGTTCACCGCATGGAATTTCACGTACACCGCCTACGACCGTCTAAGCAACATTGCGTCTGTCAAGGTGGAGAGCGCGGGTAGCAGGCTGAAGGAAGACCGCCTGCTTCGTGGCGAATCGGGCAGCTATGGTAAGACGAACGTCAACACCGAGCCGCAGGATTATACGTTGACCTGTGGCACGGCGGAAGTTACGCTTGACGTGGTAACGACCTCGCATCCGGACATCGAGGCCACGTTGTCGCCTGACGCGGTCTGTACGTTCGATGCTTTTGGGCGTAGTAATACGGAGAACAACGCCGCTTCCTGGGTAAGCGGTGACAAGTACATGGCGTTTAAGGATATGCTTTGGAGCGTGAACCAGAACGGTGCCGGTTCGGGCTGGTATAAAGACCGCCTGTTGCTCAGCAACGGTGCCGGCATGACGCTTACGGCCGATGGTGGCTACCGCCCTTTTAACGAGGCGGAGAAGCCGGTCGGCCACAGCATCCGGGATGTGGGAATGACGTTGGAAATCGAATATAGTACGGACAACGTGACGGATACGAAAGCCGAACTGATCACCTGTCTTGGTAAATTGTCGAACGGCAACCGGTATGGCCTTGTGGTAACCCCTGAGGAGGCCAAGTTCCTGACGGGCGTGGTGACCGAGGCGGTGGACGCCGGGGAGCTGATCCGCTATGAGGACTCGGTAGGAACGAAGTTCGAGCCGGGCAAGAACATCAGGATCACTTACGTGTTCTATCCGGTCACGGAGACGAACGAGCAACGGACGCTCATCGGTTTCTATGTGAACGGCGAGGAATCGGCGGCCTCCAAATGGCTGGACAAGGTGAATTTCGACATCCAGAGCGAACTGGAGTTCAACTCCACCGGTGCCGATTTGTCGGTAAAGAGCATCCGCATCTATAACAAGGCGTTGACGGATGACGAGGTTCTGAATAACTATATAGTGGACCGGAACCACCTTGAAGATGTCGAGGAGGAGAAAGGCGTGCGCACGCTTGACGAGGAAAACCGTGTGCTGGGCGAGGGTGATACGGTAAGCATGGATAAGCTGGCGGGGATGATCGCAAAACGCAAGAACTCTATCCTGGTGCTGATCGGTTCGGGTTCCGTAGGCAGCGAGGTCCCGAGTGATAGTGATACGCTGAACGTGATGGACGCATTGGCGCAGCTGAACGACAAGAAGGCGAACAAGCTATGCCGTGAGGTGCGTTTCTACAATGGTGAGAACCGTGAGCTGGACTGGATAGCCCATGATATATTCCTGCGCATACAGGGAACGTCATCGGTGAACTATGCGAGAAAGAACCTGCGTTTCTACTTCCAGAAGACGGCGAGCGGATACACCGCCCGTATGAGTTACGGGGAGATTGACGGCAACGGGCAGCAGGGCAGCCCGACGGCGACAGAAGGGAAGAAGAACCTGTTCAGGCTGCGCAAGGACTCCATCGGCGCGAAGCTGGCCTGCGCGAAGTGCGACTTCTCGGACTCCTCCATGACGACCAATACCGGTGGTGCGAAATTCATCCATGACGGCCTGAAGGAAATGGGACTGCTCACTCCTGCACAGAGGTATGCCGGGGACCACGGGGTGAACGATGACATCCGATCAGCCATTGACGGAATGCCATGCGACCTTTTTGTCGCCAAATCGGAAGACGAAGACCTCATATATTACGGTCAATACAATATGAATAACGAGAAAAGCGACAGTTACCCGATCTTCGGGCAGGACGATACCATCGGTTCTGAAACCTGGGGCGAGGGCGATACCTTGAATTATCTCGAGGCCGGCGAGGATGAAAAGAAGGAATACCTGCCGATCTGTATCGAGACGCTGAACAACTCGAACGACCTTTGCCTGTTCCACTGGCTGCCGTCCGGTGAGGCGGACCATACCGACTTTATGGATACCAATTTTGACGGCGGCTTTGAGTTTAACCACCCGAAAGATACCTTCTGGTCCGATGGTGGCGGTGACGAGGAGGAAGAGCCCAATTTGAAGGACCATTTGGGTACGGGTGACAAATACGACAAGATGTATAAGGCGGTGGATCGTATGATGTCGTTTGTTTACCGTTGCGCCAAGGAGACCGAGGCCTGCAAACGGATGGCGTACGACACGGCCACCCATACCTTTACCGGCGTGGACTACACGGATGACGGCGACAAGTTCCCGTCGGCCAAATGGCAGAGCCCGACTTTCAAAAGGGATGCCATGAAGTATTTCAACATCCCTTACCTGATCGCCTACTACCAGTATATCGACTTCAACCTGGGTGTGGACCAGTTGGCCAAGAACATGCTTTTGCGTACGTGGGACGGCGTGATCTGGTACACGACCTATTATGACGGGGACAGCCAGCTGGGATCGGATAACAAGACATTCCTCACCGGTGAATATGACGACAACCGCCAGACGAAGCGTAACGGGGCATACGTGATGCAGGGGCACAACTCCTGGCTCTGGAACCTGGTACTGGCGAACTTCCGGGATTTGATGGAGGAGATCATGGTAAGCGGTTATAACGGCGGTTCCTCTTTCATGTCGGCCTTCAGCGTACAGAAAGCCTCCGACCATTTCGATAAGGAGCAGATGGAGAAGTGGTGTTCACGGCTTTATAACAAGAGCGGTATCTTCAAATATATTTATCCGTTCCTTAACCCGATGAAGGTAGGCGCGGACGGCGCTGAACAGACCTATCCGCAAATCTACGGTCTGAAAGGTTCATTGAAGGCCCACCGTGGTTATTTCATCAAGAGACGCTATGACCTTAAACAGGTGGAATACGGCTATGTGTCTACGCTCGGGGCACAGTTCTATCAGTCCACCGCCTCCCTGGATGCCGGGTATATTTTAAAGCCTATGCAGTTTGCCCTGACCATCCCGTACCGTGTACAGATCAGTACATCCAACGGAGTACAGGCGGACAGCGGATTGGTAGAAGCTGACACTCCGCATACTTTGCAGCTAAAAGGAGCGTTTGGCGAAAACGACCCGTTGAAGATAATCGGCGCGGCCCGTATCAAGGAACTTGTTTGGCATGAGGATGCCTTTGCCGTGGGCTTCAACTTCGGGCTGCTTACGTCACTTGTGAAACTGGATATGAGCGTGGAAACGGCCAGCGGCTATCGCAGCGGTTCATTCATGACCTCCACCTCCAACATGGCCCTGTTGGAGGAACTGAACATGAAGAACAACCTCTTGGCCCGTAACGGTGATAACGGTAATGCGGCCACGCTTGATTTGAGCTGGCAATCCCGCCTGAAGAAACTGAACCTGCAAGGTACAGGCGTTACCCGTTTGAAGCTGGCCACCGGTGCTCCGCTTGTAGAGTTGGAGCTTCCCGGCACGTTGGAGGAATTGTTTTTGGAACACCTGCCTAAATTGCAGGAAAGCGGTTTTAACATGGAAAGCATGGCGAATGTTACCGGCTACCGTTTTACGAACTGCCCCGGCATCGACGGCTTTGCCCTGTTGGAACGGCTGCATGCGGCCAAGGAGTCCGGAGCCGGTAAGCTGGAGCGTTTCGTCCTCGAGATAGACATGGAGGATAACGGTGCGCTGCTTGAGAAATATTACGACTACGGCACTTATACGTCAAGCGGAGCGATAGACGACCGTCATTCCGGATTGCGCGGTAAACTCCGCCTGACAAAGTACATGGAGGACGAAGAAGCGGACAGATACAGGGAGCGGTATCCGGAACTGGAAATCGTACAACCCGCCTACAGTATCATCGAGTCGGACGAAAGCGCTCCGGACGATGCCAACATTTCCAATCCGGATAACGAGACCGGTTATAAGTATGGAAATACTTACATCATGAATGCCCACGTGGCGGCGATCTTCAAGAAGCGCCACCGTGTACTTGCCAAGGTGACGAAAAAGCCCACGAGCCGTAAAGTGGAGATGGCGGGCCAGACGGTTGACGTGAACAATCCGGACGGCGAGATGACCTATTGTCCGTTGGATGATACCACCAGCAATAAATACTACGACGGAAGCGCAGCCAAACTTGACAGCAGCGAGGGTGACTGGATGATGTACGAACCGTTCTTCTGGTCGAAAGGTGTCAATGATTACCTGAACGAGAAATATTACAGCTGTTACAGTTCCAACGGCCCCGACGATATGCCTCCCGTTCCGGATGTGACGGTGCTGACGTTGGATGACATCAAAGGCACGCAGGGCGGTTTCCTTACAGAGCGTAAACTTTTGAGCGGCAAGCCCACGCTGAAAGACTCCTATAGCACGGACAAGACTTATTCGGTCTGCAAGGTGGATGTGCAAGGTTATAAGCGTGTACGTTTTCCGAGCGTTCCCGGTACGGGTTTGGTCGGCAGTCTATTTGTTGACGGCTCCGGAAACGTGGTCAAAACCATCGTGGTCCCTACGATCGGTCTGAAGTTCGAGGCCGGCATGTACTTGATATCGGATGTTCCGGAGGACGCCACTGCCTTGCACTTCTCGATCCTGAACACGGCCGAGTTTGACAAGGTGGTTCTAAGTAACAGCGACAAGATCGAGGATATGGAGCCCGATTGGGTGGCCAACGATGAGCACCTTTGCGCCGTGGTGGGTAGCAGCGTGGTAGGTAGCAAGTTGCGTTCATGCATAACGGGTAATTCCACGACGGCCAGCATGAACTGGATCGACTTCCATTATTATAGCCAGCAACGTGGTATGCAACAGATAGACGCATTGATGCACTCGCGTATCGCGAACCTGTTTTATGCCCGTTATGGGCGTCGTGACAGCCAGGAACAATGCGGAGGCGGTCAGCATACGAACAACCGCATAACGGGCGGTACGGCAGGTTATGGTATGCAGGATACGATCGGTTATGATGAAGCGTATAAAATAGACGACAAGATCACGAATTCCATCGTGGACGGTTCTATCCACCAGTACGCCTGGTATCGCGGCCAGGACGAGTATGGTTCTCCGACCGTCACCCGGGTAAACAATATCTGTTGTTTGGGCTATGAGGACATCTATGGTCACAAGTATGATATGATGGACGGTGTTGATTTACCCAACGATAGCGGCAACCAGGGCAAATGGCGAATCTTTATGCCAGACGGTAGTATCCGCTTTGTCAAAGGCAAGACCTCGAGCGACCAATGGATAACAGGTGTCGCACACGGCAAGTATATGGATATGGTGCCTGTAGGAAGCGCAAACGGCTCGTCCAGTACATATTATTGCGATAAATACTACATATCTACCGCAGCCAGCCGTGTGGTTTTTCGTGGGTACAGCTATGCGTATGCGAATGGTGGTGTGTCGTACGCGTATGCGAATAACGATGCCTCGAGCTCGTACTCGAGTATCGGTTCCCGTCTGGCCTTCCGCGGTCGGATCGTCAAAGCGGAAAGCGTGGAAGCGTACAAGGCGATAGTCGAGAAAGCATGATCGAAAACGGGAGCGAAGCGACAAAGCGCAAAGCGTTTTCGTTCCCGTTTGTGTGATCCGAAGCGAACGAAAAACGGGCGTAAGCCCGTCGAAAATATAAAATCACCGGTGTTTCCGCATGAAAAATAATACCTTTGTGTTTCAAAGGGTGGCGTTTCCTTTAAGCCGTGTGGTTTTTCGTGGGTACAACAATGCGAATGCGAATGGTGGTGTGTCGTACGCGAATGCGAATAACGATGCCTCGAACTCGAACTCGAATATCGGTTCCCGTCTGAACAACAATCGAAGGAAATTAAAATCGGCGTACAACATCGGGGACTTGTCCCCACCGTGGAGCCGAGGGAAACAAGCCCCGGTAACAGCAGCCCGGAAGGGCTGGAAAACGGAAAAAACAAGCGTCGGGTAGAGTTTGGTAGGCCGTAAGGCTCGAAGAAGTCAGGCCCGGGAGATTGAAGGCCGTGTGGCCGTAATTTGATATAAATGCGTAGAGAAGGTTACATAGTAGAAGAGATTATAGAACCGTCCAATATGGAGGATTCCTTTAATCAAGTCCTTCGCGGCACGAAAAGAAAGCGTAGCCGTCAGGGGCGTTACCTGCTTGCGCATAAGGAGGAAGTGCTGGAGGAATTGACCGCCCAGATCGCATCCGGAAGTTTCAGGGTCAAGGATTATCACGAACGTGAGATCGTTGAAGCCGGTAAACTCCGGCGTATCCAGATTCTTTCCATGAAGGACAGGATAGCCGTCCATGCCATTATGAGCGTTGTGGACGAACATCTGAGAAGACGGTTTATCCGTACGACTTCCGCCAGTATTAAAAGGCGGGGGATGCATGATCTGCTGTCATACATCCGCCGGGATTTGAAGGACGATCCGGACGGGACGCGGTATTGTTACAAGTTTGATGTCTCCAAGTTTTATGAGAGTGTCGAGCAGGATTTCGTCATGTACTGCGTGGGCCGGATATTCAAGGACAAGAAGCTCATATCCATGCTGGAGAACTTTGTCCGTCTGATGCCCGAGGGGATCAGTATCGGTCTGAGGAGCTCGCAGGGACTGGGCAATTTGCTTTTGTCTGTGTTTTTAGACCATTATCTGAAGGACAGGTACGGTGTCCGTCATTACTACCGCTATTGTGATGACGGTGTGGTACTTGGTAAAACGAAAGCGGAATTGTGGAAGATTCGTGATGCCGTCCATGAGTGGATAAACTCTATCGGGCTTTCCATAAAGCCAAATGAGAGGGTGTTCCCGGTGGGCGAGGGCATTGACTTTTTGGGGTACGTGATTTATGCTCCGGACCATGTCCGGCTCAGGAAGCGTATCAAGCAGAAATTTGCCCGAAAAATGCACGAGGTAAAATCGAGAAGAAGACGGCGTGAGCTGGTTGCCAGCTTTTATGGCATGGCCGGTCACGCAGATTGTAATATGTTGTTTAAAAAATTAACAGGCAAAGAAATGAGATCATTTAAAGATTTGAACGTTTCCTATAAGCCGGAGGACGGCAAGAAACGTTTTCCCGGCACTGTGGTAAGCATCCGGGAACTGGTAAACCTTCCCATCATAGTGAAAGACTTTGAAACGGGAATCAAGACAGAGCAGGGCGAGGACCGCTGTATCGTGAGTATCGAGCAGAACGGTGAGCCCAAGAAGTTTTTCACTAATTCGGAAGAAATGAAAAACATCCTTGCACAGGTAAGGGAAATGCCGGACGGTTTTCCGTTTGAGACAACCATCAAGACGGAAACGTTTGGCAAAGGTAGAACCAAATACGTGTTTACATGAAACGAGTAGAAGGAAGTGCCGGCGTATCGCTGCTGGAATGCACGAACCCGGTGAAAGGAAAGTGGCGCGTCCGCTGGGATGTGCAAAAGACGGAAGACGGTTCCGCTTCCTACATGGAAGAGGAGTTCAACCATAAGCCGACCGACGAGGAGATACGGTCAACGGTCACGGCCTGGTATAACCGGGAGACTGACAAGGCCATCCTTTCCGGATTCACATACGAGGGAATTCCGGTATGGCTGTCCAGTGAGAACCAGTTCAACTACAAAGCCGCATACGATCTTGCCGTCCAAACGGGAGGACGGAACCTGCCGGTGATGTTCAAGCTGGGTGCGGATGATGAGCCGTATTACAGGACGTTTGAAACGGTCTCAGACCTTCAGGATTTCTACGTGAAAGCGATGAAGCACATACAAGACGCGTTGTCTGAAGGATGGAAGAAAAAGGACGCATTGGACTTGGCTTTGTATGAAGCCGGGTAATGGATGAATCCCTGCGGGGGAGGGATAGAAAAAAAGCCCCCGGCCTGTTAAAACAGTCGTCTCACTTACTATTCAACTTTACACACCCAAGCGGCGCGCGGCCGGGGGCAAATGCCCTCTGCCACGCCACTTGGGTGTTTTTTTGTTGTTTAATAAGTGAGACATTGCAAAGGTACTAAATTTTTGTTTGTATGAAAGTGATAGAGATACTAAACTTCAATCGTGAGTTGTTGAAAAAGTTACATGAGGCCGGCATCCGTCTGGAAGATGCCCGGTATATTGACTTGTATGCGGATTATACCCGTTTGCTGGATCAGGGTGAGAAAGTTTCGTATGCAGTGGCTGTATTGTCCGAAAAGTATTCAGTGAGCGAGCGCAAGGTTTATGCCCTGGTGAAACGGTTTCAAAGCGACTGCAAGCCGCTTACAGTGTGAAGTCTGTAATTCATGGCGGGTAGGAGGGAGGTTCCGCTATCTTTACCCGTACAAAACAAAAAGAATCAGCCATGAACAAGTATTACATGATCCTGGACAAGATACTTGGCCGGGGAAAGACTCAAAGTAACAAGAAAGGAAACATTAGATACCTCCTGAACGAACAATTGTCCTTGTCCCCTTTGGACTTGCTGGATATATTCGAGGGGCATACTATTGCCCGCCGGAAACTTCGTGATGAGCTTCAATTGTTTATGAAGGGGGAGAGGTCGGTAGAAAAATACCGCGAAGCCGGTATAAACTGGTGGGATTATTGTGGGAGTATCCTTATAAACAGTTATCCGACCTATTTTGAGCGATTACCCTCTCTGATAGAGAAAATAAACCGGGAGAAACGTTGCAGTAAGAATTATGTGCTGTTTTTGGGTGAGACCGGTGCCGAAAGCAACCAAGTGCCATGTCTTAGCCTGGTGCAGTTCCAGATAGAAGATGACGGCCTGGTGCTGTCCGCTTACCAGCGCAGTTCCGATGCCAACCTGGGGCTTCCAGCCGACATATACCATTTATACCTGATTACACGGCAGATTGACCTGCCGTTGAAGTCGATCACCTTGAACCTGGGAAACGTGCACATTTACGAGAATAACATAGACAAAACGTGCCGGTTGCTGGCGGGGGAGGAAGGGGTCCGTTTTGATCTCAATGTATAAGAATCGCTGCAACCCTCGTGCAGCATGCTGCGGCCGTTTTCTTTAGCTGGTAGGGATAAAAAGGGGATTTTTGCAATCCTTATTTTAAACCAGAAGCAGATGAGAAGACAGTATCTTTCAGCCCCTCTTCCTTTTCAGGGGCAAAAGCGAATGTTCGCAAAAGAATTTATCAAGGTGTTGAAACATTATCAGGATGACGCCGTGTTTGTAGACCTGTTCGGCGGTTCCGGCTTGTTGTCGCATATAACCAAGTGCCAAAAGCCTGATGCCACCGTTGTATATAATGACTTTGACAACTATCGACGTAGGCTGGAGAATATTCCACGTACTAACGCCTTGCTGGATAAGATCCGGGAGGTGGTGGCATCTGTCCCTCGTCGGAAAATCCTGCCTGAAAAAACAAAAGAAGCCATCCTGCTCCTGATAGAACAGGAAGAAAAAGAACGTGGTTACGTGGACTATATCACGCTTTCGACCTCCCTGCTCTTTTCCATGAAGTATGCCACTAATTTGGATGGGTTGCGAAAAGAAACATTTTACAATACCGTGCGTAAATGTAACTATGATCTTTGCCTTGACTATTTAGATGGGCTGGAGGTCGTTTCATGCGATTATAGGGAATTGTTCAGCAGGTACAAGGATGTTCCGAATGTCGTGTTCCTGATAGACCCGCCGTATCTTTCCACCGAGGTCGGCACCTATACAATGAACTGGGGGCTTTCCGATTATTTAGACGTGTTGCAGACGCTTGTAGGCACGAACTATATTTATTTTACCTCCAACAAGTCATCCATCATCGAGTTATGCGACTGGATGGGCAGGAATAATACCATAGGAAACCCGTTTACAGGCAGCGAGAAAGTGGAGTTTAATGCGCGCATGAATTATAATTCCTCCTATACAGACATCATGCTGTTTAAGGATGCGGACGGGACGGAATACAAAGAGGCAGTATAACTACTATGTAAAGATACGATTTTTTGCTAAATTGGCAATGGGTTTTAAGTGATATTTTAGGAGAAAATTCAATAAAAAAGCGTCGTTCAAACAGCTTTCAAAAGGCGTTTGAACGACGCTTGTGTTTTGACTGGATAGCGGGAGTAACCGGGATTTTTGAGCGCATTTCGTTTTTGCTTCAAAAATCACATTTCGTTTTTCACGACCATCGCATTTCGTTTTGCGGGATTTACATAAATCTCGTCCCGGTACTCTTCCGGCACATTTTTCCCCAGATTCCGGTTGAAAAGGACAATGAAGAAACGGAGGAATTTAAGATAACTTTCAGAGGGGACTATCTCTTTTATCTGATCCACAAATACTTTTTCCTGAAAATAAAGTAAGTCGGAAGTCAGTTGGCCGATGGCTTTGCCTCTTTCGTAGGCAGGTCCGCTGACTTTCAGTTCCCAAAGTCCGCTCTCACTGTGCCGCAGGTAGTTTCCGCCATACTGCCGGAGACTGTCTTTCCGTATCACACGATCCGTTTCAGGGGTAGACGCAAATTGCGGAGTCATCATATCGGCAGATAGATAGAGATAACTCATGCCTATCATGATCGCCGCTATCAGAATCAACAGGGCCATCCCCCCGTACTTTATGGTTTTCTTCAGAATCTTATGCATTGCCTACTTTCTTTGCTAAATATTCCTGACCTACAAATTCCGAACAAGTGAGCATGGCTGTCAGCGTCACGCCCAAAGCGCCGTGTACATTCAGATTCTGCCCCGTGAGGAACAGATTCTTCAGTTTGGTGCGTGTGGAAACAAAACTGATTTGCGGATACTGGTAGTTTTTGACAATGCCGTATGCCGAACCGTCTATGGTTCCGGTATAGTCCCGATAGCTCAGCGGAGTCGTGGTATGGATCTTTTCAATGCAATGATTCCAGTGAAATCCGAACCGCCTCAGGAACTGCAAGATCTGTTCCGTCTTTTCTTCTTTGAACTGGCGGTATGCCTCGCCACGGTGTTCGGGGGTCGTATCCGTCCATTTGCTGACCTCATCCATATACATGGGGGTCAGTATGGAAACCACCTCTGTGAATTTGCTGTTGCCGCGGGGTACTTGCATGGAGATCATGCAACTGGGGGTATTCCCTTTGTGCATCTCTTTTTCATACCATACATCCTCATTGCCGTGCAGGTATATATTATGGTTCTGATAGGGGCAACAGTCTTTTTTCATCATCAGATTCAGCGTGAATATCCCGTAACTGTTTTCCAGTGACTTGATGCGAGACACAAAAGCCGGTTTGATGGAATGGTTCTTATCCAGCAGGGATA
>ENA-OPAR01000798-OPAR01000798.1-human-gut-metagenome-genome-assembly--contig:-NODE-798-length-12992-cov-8.765170_pt1 | contig 12992 bp, 10 predicted proteins | sample MGYA00241061_ERZ501438 | MGnify/ENA primary metagenome ERZ501438 (study PRJEB25962, sample SAMEA2042580) | human gut metagenome | biome: human gut; feature: human-associated habitat; material: faeces...
GTCGGGGCTGTGCTTTTCTGTCCGGGTCACTTTTCCACTTTACTCAGCAGGATGCCACAATGGAAACCGCGGCGGTTACCGTGGCAGCCGCAATGGTGCACCCCGCGGCCCGCGGCCTTCCGGCGTGCCGGAGCGTACCTATGCACCCCGTGATGCCGAGAATGCAGCACCGGTAGCACCCAAGCGCACCGAGCGGGTGGATGATTTTGCCAATTTCAGCTTTGGCAAAATCGAGCTGTAATACGGAACTACTTTTGAAATCAGGGTCTCCGGAAAATCTGCGGATTTTCCGGAGACCTTTTTCACGCAAAAAAGGATTTTACCCAAAACTGACGCCAAGGTGGTTTCGGGTCGGGCAGCTGTTGCGGTATACTGAGCATAAAAAAGTCATTCTTCTCAAAATTTGGATGATTTGCCTGTTTTTTGCCGAAATCTTTCTCTTAAATAGCAATTGTAAAACAATTGGTCAAGGATTTATACTGTAGTCAAGAGCGTTCTGTTCGTGAAGAACAGACAGAATGATGAAAAGAGAGGTATTCAACTATGGCTCAGAACAAGATCTCCCGCCGCAGCTTCCTGCGTGGTGCAGGGGCATCCGCGACCATCGCAGCCGCCAGCTGCATGGCACCCTCTGCAGCCGCCTGTGACATCAAGTCCCTGTGGAGCATGGATCTGCAGATCCTTGCCACCAGCGATACCCACGGCAAATTCGACCCATGGGACTACGCTGCCAACAAGGCAGATGCTTCCGGCAGTGTGGCCCAGCAGGCGACTGCCATCAAGCAGTGCCGTACCCGGAACACGCTGGTGGTGGATGCAGGTGATACCATTCAGGCCAACTCCGCAGAGCTGTTCCTGAACGACGACCTGCATCCCATGGTCGCTGCCATGAATGCCATCGGCTATGATATCTGGACCACCGGCAACCATGAGTACAACTACGGCATGGATGTGCTGAAAAAGGTCATGGGACAGCAGAAGGCCAAGGTGCTCACCGGCAACGTTTACGCACCGGACGGCACCCCGCTGGCCGACGGCTACACCATCATCAAAAAGGGCACCGTCAAGATCGGTGTCATTGGCATGGTCACCCCCAACATCATCCGCTGGGATGCCAAGAATCTGGAGGGCTGGAAGGTCACCAACCCTGTGGACGAGAGCCGCAAGATCATTGATAAGATCAAGGATCAGGTGGATGTTCTGATCGGCGTCATGCACATGGATACCGAGAACGAGTACGGTGTGTACGGCTCCGGCGTTACCGATCTGGCAAATGCCTGCCCGGAGTTTGATGTGATCGTGGGCGGCCACGGCCACAGGAGCATCCCCAACATGATGATCAACAACGTGCTGGTTGTGGAGAACAAGAACGCCGGTGCCACCCTGTCCGAGATCCACGTCTATCTGGAGCGCCAGCTGGACGGTAAGTGGAAGGTCGTGAACCGTACCTCTGAAAACCTGCAGATCAAGGAGTACGAGCCCGATCCGGAGCTGACCGCTTTGCTGGCTCCCTACGACACCCGCGCCAAGGAAGACGCTGTTACCCCCATTGGCGAGCTGAAGGGCGGCGATCTGGCCCCCGAAAACGAGATCGACTGCCTGCCGCAGGCCATGGTGCAGGATACCGCGCTGCTGGACTTCATCAACGAAGTGCAGATGTACTACACCGGTGCGCAGGTTTCCGCAACGGCTCTGACCTCCATGACCTCCCAGATGCGCGCGGGCACCATCCGCAAGTGCGATATGGCCAGCATCTACACCTACCAGAACACCCTGTACAAGCTGCAGATGACCGGCGAGCAGCTGCGCCGCTTCATGGAGTGGTCTGCTGCCTTCTTCAAGACATGGAAGCCGGATGAAGTGACCATTGCCTTTGACCCCTCGGTGCGCTACTACCTGTACGATGCTTTTGAGGGTGTCAGCTACGAGCTGGACGTCTCCAAGGAGCCGGGCCACCGCATCAAGAACCTCAAGTGGCCGAACGGCAAGGCCGTGAAGGACACCGACACCTTTGTGGTGGCAGTGAACAACTACCGCGCCACCACCCAGCTGCTGACGGCTGCGGACATCTTCCTGCCGGGCGAAGAGCTGCCCAAGCTGTTGGAGATCGATGTGCGTGGCGACGTGGGCGGCATCCGCGAGCTGCTGGGCGAGTACATCCGCACCGTGAAGGGCGGCACCATTGAGCCGCACGTGAACAACAACTGGAAGATCGTGGGCAACAACTGGAAGGCTGCCGATCACCAGAAGGCTGTGCAGCTGCTGCGCGAGGGCAAGCTGGCCCTGAATGAGAATGCCGATGCACGCACGCTGCCTGGCAAGGCCATCACCACGGCGGATATCGCCAAGTTCTAAAAAACAGTTTCCTGTAAAAAGGGGCTTTCCGTGTTGGGACGGAAAGCCCCTTTTTTGTGTGAGAAACGGGCGGATTTTCAACCGTTTCCCGGGAATTGGTTGAAAAAACAGTACCATTCCGCAGCATTTCGTGGTACAATGAAACTGTATTCGTCTCGCTGCTGTGGGCAGATGGGAGCAAGCGGCCAGACCGGGCGCGGAAAGGAAGCCAGAAAAAACCATGCAGGAAACGACCATTGCAGCCATTGCAACAGCGCCGGGCGCAGGCGGCATTGCCGTCGTGCGGCTCTCCGGTGCGGAGAGCTATCCCATAGCAGCCCGGGTGTTCCGCCCGGCCAACGCCGCAAAAAAGGTGGAGGATGCCAAAGGCTACACCGCCATGTACGGCACATTCCGGGAAGGGGACGAAGCCTTTGATGAGGGGGTGGCCCTGTTTTTCCGCGCGCCCCACAGCTATACCGGCGAGGACGTGGTGGAGCTTTCCTGCCATGGCGGCAGCGCCGTGGCCCGCCGTCTGGTGGAAGCCTGTCTTGCTGCCGGTGCTCAGCCTGCCGCGCCCGGCGAGTACACCCGCCGCGCGTTCCTGAACGGCAAGCTGGGTCTGACGCAGGCCGAAGCGGTGATGGATCTGATCTCGGCGGATGGCCGTCAGGGTGCCGCGCTGGCCAATGCCGCGCTGGGCGGTGCGCTGGCAAAGAAGATCAGTGCCCAGAAGGAAGCGCTTACCGCCATTCAGGCTCACCTTGCCGCATGGGTGGATTTTCCCGAAGAAGATGTGCCGGAGCTGGATGGTGACCATCTGCACCGCGTACTGAGTGGGGTAAAGGCAGAGCTGGACGAGTTGATCCATAATTATCAGGCGGATACCGTCCTGCGCGAAGGTGTGGACTGCGCCATTGTGGGCAGACCAAATGCGGGCAAATCCACACTGCTCAACCTGCTGGCCGGGTTCGACAGGGCCATCGTCACGCCGGTGGCTGGCACCACCCGTGACGTGGTGGAGCAGGCGGTACAGCTGGGGGATATCCAGCTGAATCTGTTCGATACCGCCGGTCTGCGCGAGACCGAAGATGCCATTGAAGCCGAGGGCATCCGCCGCAGCTGGAAAAAGCTGGAGGAGGCAGGCCTGATTCTGGCTGTGTTCGATGGCTCTGAGCCGCCCACGCGGGAAGATCTGGAGCTTGCACAGCGTTGCACAGGCCGTCCAGCCATTGCGCTTATCAACAAAGAGGATAAACCAACGAAATTTGACGCAGAGTTGATAGCACCCTGCTTTGCCATGGTGCTGCCGGTGTGCTGTCAGGAAGAGGAGAGCCGCAAGGTGATCTCCGCTGCGGTGGCCCGCCTGCTGGGTACCAGCCAGATCGACCCCCATGCCGCCAGTCTGTCCGGCCAGCGTCAGCTTTCCGCCGCACTGCGTGCGCGGGACGCTGTGGCCGGTGCACTGGATGCTGCCGCAGGCGGCTTTGGGCTGGATGCCGTTTCCGTCTGTGTGGACGACGCACTGGCCGCCCTGTGCGACCTGACCGGTGAGAACGCCTCGGAAGCTGTGATCGAACAGGTGTTTGAACGTTTCTGCGTGGGAAAGTAAGAGCCGGGGATGTTCTCTTTTGACACCAAAAGAGAACCAGAAAAGTGCCAGCGATTTCGACGCGCTGGAGCCACGAAAAAGGGGCTGCTCGCCCCTTTTAACCCCAAAGCAGAGGGCTGCACCGGAAAAAACTGAAGATTCACGCCTGTTCGGCGTGAAGATCTTTTAACCGTTTTTTTCGGCTCCGCCGATTTGCAGCCCCTCAGTCGCTGCGCGACAGCTCCCCCCGGGGGAGCAAGCGCAGCAGCTGCCGTTTCCCGTTATGGCCCCTCCCGTGAAAAGGCAAATCTGGAAAATCCGCAGATTTTCCAGATTTGCGAAATTAAAAATAATTTTTCCGCTGAATATGCCCAGAGTGAAACGGAGGGCATTTTAAATCATTTGTTAGAGGAAACCCGAAAGTATATGAACCACTTAGGAGATTATGACGTTATCGTCATCGGTGCCGGCCACGCTGGTATCGAGGCAGCTCACGCCGCCGCAACGCTGGGCGCGAGAACGGCCGTGTTTACCATGAGTCTGGATGCCATTGGCAACATGCCCTGCAACCCCAGCATTGGCGGCACGGCAAAAGGCACGCTGGTACGTGAATTGGATGCGCTTGGCGGCGTGATGGGCCTTGCTGCAGATGCCACCTATCTGCAGAGCCGGATGCTCAACAAGGGCAAAGGCCCGGCGGTCCACGCCCTGCGTGTGCAGACCGACCGCAAGCGCTACCATGAATATATGAAGCATGCATTGGAACTCACGCCCGGCCTTGCCATCCATCAGGCTGAGGTTGTGAGCATCGAGACCGAGAACGGCCGTGTGAAGGGCGTTGTGACCCAGCTGAACGGGGAATACAGCGCCAAATGCGTGGTCATTGCCACCGGCACGAACCTTGGCGGCAAAATTTTTGTGGGCGATGCGTGGTACGCCTCCGGCCCGGACGGGATGCACGCCGCTAACGCCCTGACCGACAGCCTGAAGGCTGCCGGGCTGCCGCTGCGCCGGTTCAAGACCGGCACCCCTGCCCGCGTGCACCGCCGCAGCATCGATTTTTCCAAGCTGGAATGTCAGCCCGGCGACCCGGACAATGAGCTGCAGCCCTTCAGCTTTATGACCGATGCACCCATGCACAATAAGGTGGAGTGCTGGATCGCCTACACCAACCCCGAGACCCACAGGATCATTCTGGATAACATCCAGCGCAGCCCGCTCTACGGCGGCATGATCGAGGGCGTTGGCCCGCGCTACTGCCCCTCCATCGAGGACAAGGTGGTGCGCTTTGCGGGCAAGGACCGCCACCCCATTTTTGTGGAACCCTGCGGCGAGAACACCGAAGAGATGTATCTGCAGGGTGCCTCCAGCAGCCTGCCGGAGGATGTGCAGAATGCCTTCTACCGCAGTATCAAAGGGTTTGAGAACATCGAGATCATGCGCCCGGCCTACGCCATCGAGTACGACTGCGTGGACCCCACCAGTCTGGAAGCCACGCTGGAAAGCAAGGTGGTGCGGGGACTGTACGGTGCGGGCCAGTTCAACGGCACCTCCGGCTACGAGGAAGCCGCCGCGCAGGGCCTGCTGGCCGGACTGAACGCCGCCCGCAATGCGCTGGGCGAAGAGCAGCTTATCCTGCCGCGCCACACCAGCTATCTGGGCACACTGGTGGATGATCTGGTCACAAAGGGTGTCATGGACCCCTACCGCATGATGACCAGCCGCAGCGAGTACCGCCTGACCCTGCGTCAGGACAACGCCGACCAGCGGCTGACCCCCATCGGCAGGGAATACGGCCTTGTGCAGGATGACCGCTGGGCCAAGTACCAGCACACCCAGAGCATTCTGGAAGCGGAGCGCCGCCGCCTGCACGAGACGCATCTGCGCACCGCAGACCTGCGCACCGCCATGGAAGCGGCCGGTCTTGCCCCTGCTGCCGAGGGCGGCATTGCGGAAGAGCTGCTGCGCCGCCCGGAGATCAGCTATCCGCTGCTGGCCGGTGTCATCGGCTGGGGCGAGGAGATCACCCCCATGCTGGCCGAACGGCTGGAGACCGAGATCAAGTATGCGGGCTACATTGCCCGGCAGGATCGGATGATCCGGGACGTGGCCCGGCATGAAAAGACCTTGATCCCGGACGACTTTGAATATGCGGATCTGGCCGGCCTGACACTGGAAGCCCGCGAAAAGCTGGCCCGCATCCGGCCGAAGAACCTCGGTCAGGCGGGGCGCATCCCGGGCGTATCGCCCTCCGATGTGGCGCAGCTGAGCATTGCACTGGCAGCGAGGAAGTAAGCCTGCTTCCCGCACAGAGAGTATTCGTGTGGGGCGGGCTTCATGCCTTTTGCAAAATGCATCGCCGTCGGGGATGTTCTCTTTTGCGTGCCAAAAGAGAACCAGAAAAGCACCCGCTACTTTCGAGGCGCGGGAGGCACGAATTAAGGGCTGCTCGCCCCTAATAACCCCAAAGCTGTTGGGCTCCATACAAAAAATCCAAGTCGCTTCGCTAGAGGATTTTTTGTGTTCCGCCGATTTCGAGTCGCTTGCGCGACGCGCTGTGCGGATAAGCTTGTGCATTTTCTGCTGCGTGAATGCTCCCGCAGGGAGTCAGCGGCAGTAGATGCCGTTTACCATTACGACCTTCCGTGTGAAAAAGCAAATCAGGAAAATCCGCAGATTTTCCTGGTTTGCCAAATATAAAAATAATTTTTCCGATGAATTTGCCCAGAGCAACGCGGAGGGCATTTGAAATCGTTAAACATAGAAAGAAGCTGCAACCAATGGAAGAACTGAAGCTTTACGAGGGCCGTCCTGCCGACTGCACCGGGCGGCTGGAAAAAGAGATCCGTACCTATGACCTGCTGGACAAGCTGGGCATCCAATTCTGGCGCACCGACCACGGCTGGATGAAGGCCGATACCATGGAGGACTGCCATGTGATCGATGCCTGCCTGAATGCCACCGTGTGCAAGAACCTGTTCCTGTGCAACCGGCAGAAGACGAACTTCTATCTGCTCATAATGCCCGGGGACAAGCCCTTCAAAACCAAAGAGCTTTCCCATCAGCTGGGCATTGCCCGCCTGAGCTTTGCCTCGCCCGAGGATATGGAGCAGTATCTGGACTGCACGCCCGGCTCCTCCTCCATTATGGGCCTTGCCAATGATGCTGAAAATAAGGTGCAGCTGCTGATGGATGAGGACATAAAGGCAGGGGAGTACCTCGGCTGCCACCCCTGCATCAACACCTCCTCGCTCAAGCTGCGAACGGCAGATGTGCTGGAAACTTTCCTGCCTGCCGTGCACCACGAGCCGATCTTCGTTCACTTGACCGGCGAATAACAGAAAGGAAAACCTGCGTATGATCGATAAACAGCGCCTTAAAGCAAAATGTTCCACATGGAACATCACTCTCACCGGCACCCAGCTGGACCAGCTGGATGCCTTTGCCGAAATTCTGGTGGACTACAACCAGAAGGTCAACCTGACCGCTATCACCGACCCCGAGGGGATCGAGGATAAGCACTTCCTCGACAGCCTGCTTTTTGCCAGCCAGCCGGAAGTGGCGGGCCGCATGGTGGATGTGGGCGCAGGCGCAGGCTTCCCGGGCATCGTGACCAAAATTTTCAAGCCGGAGCTGCAGCTGACCCTGATGGAGCCCACCGGCAAGCGGGTGGAGTTTTTGAAGTACGCCTGTGCCCAGCTGGGCTTGACCGGCGTGGAGTTTGCAAAGGAGCGCGCCGAGGAAGCCGCCCGCAAGGCGTGGCGTGAACAGTTTGATCTGGCATCTGCCCGGGCTGTGGCTGCGCTGCCCATGCTGGCCGAATACTGTCTGCCGCTGGTAAAGGTAGGGGGGAACTTCCTTGCCATGAAGGGCTCTTCCGGTGAGGAAGAGCTGACCGCAGCGCGCGGTGCCATCAAAAAGCTGGGCGGCGAGTACAAAGAAACCCGCACTCTGCACCTTCCGGGCGGCGACACCCGCACCCTGATCCTGTGCAAAAAGATTTCGCAGACTCCGACAGCCTACCCCAGAAACGGCGGAAAAATTGCGAAAAGCCCGTTGAAATAACGAAATATCGATAGAATTTTGTAAAACCCTGCCGAACGAAACTTCTGGCAGGGCTTTTATTTGTGTGATACACTGTGCCTGAAGCCTGAGTTTTCCACGCTTTCCCGGGAAAATGTGAAAAACAAAACCCATCCACCACGCGAAAGGAGCCGTGTATCCATGTTTGAACGCAAAAAGCAGGCGGGCAAGATTTATTTCCTGCCCATCGATCAGATCAGGCCGTCACCGTTTCAGGCACGGCGGGAGTTCAGCGAGCAGGAGCTGGCTGCGCTGGCCCAGAGCATCCGTGAAAATGGTCTGCTGCAGCCCATCTCGGTGCGAAAAGTGTCGGATGGCGGCTACGAGCTGGTAGCCGGGGAGCGGCGGCTCCGTGCCTGCCGCCTTGCTAAAATGAACACCATCCCTGCCATCCTCTGTGATTACGACGATGAGCGCACCGCCGCGCTCGGTCTTCTGGAAAACATCCAGCGCGCAGACCTGAACCCCTTTGAGCAGGCGCAGGGCTTAAAGGATGTGATGGTGCTGTGGGACTGCACCCAGGCCGAAGCCGCCAAGCGTCTGGGCATGGCGCAGCCCACCCTTGCCAACAAGCTGCGGCTTTTGCAGTTGAACGCCGACCAGCGGCAGTTCGTGCTGGACAACAGCCTCACCGAGCGCCATGCCCGGGCGGTGCTGCGTCTGCCGGAGAACCGCCGCAGTGAAGCATTGATCAACATTGCCAAGCGCCGCATGAACGCCCGGCAGACCGACCTCTACATTGAACAGCTGCTCAACACCCCTGCAAAAGGCAGGCACCGCATCTCGATGGTCAAGGATGTGCGTATTTTTGTGAACACCATCGACCATGCCATCCGTCTGATGACCGATAATGGTGTGCCCGCCACTGCCCACCGGGAGGAGAAGGATGGGTATATCGAATATACGGTGCGCATCCCAACCACCGCCGCCGAACGGTAAAATTGTTCCATGTGGAACAGGGAACACCCGTGCAGAGCGTAGTCGCGTGTTTAAAGTTTCATGCCTTTTGCTGAAGCATTGCCGCCGTGTACGTTCTCTTTTGCGTGCCAAAAGAGAACCAGAAAAGCACCCGCTACTTTCGAGGCGCGGGAGGCACGAACTAGGGGCTGCTCGCCCCTAGTAACCCCAAAGCTGTTGGGCTCCATACAAAAAATCCAAGTCGCTTCGCTAAAGGATTTTTTGTGTTGCGCCGATTTCAAGACCCCTCAGCCGCACTACGCGCGACAGCTCCCCCAAGTGGGAGCAAGCGCACCCGCAAGCTTTGTGGTCTGCCCGGAAACTTTGCCGTTATGCCAAGGGCTCTCCCTTTGGGAGAGCTGGCAAGCCCGACAGGGCTTGACTGAGAGGGCTGGCCAGCTTCCCGCCGCGCAGTCCAAATCGTTGATTCGGCTCCCAAAACCATGCGCTTTTTGATTTCCCACCTCTAAAAGTTAAAAATCCAGCCGAAAAACGCTTCAGATGGTTCAAAAACCGATTTGGATGTGCTATACTAGGTGTTAAGGTGCCTGTATGGACGGGAAACCGGCAGGCATGACTGCGAATGTTCCACATGGAACAATTAAATTTTCCCGGAAGGAAGAATTGTGCGTGGCAAAAATTGTAGCAATTGCGAACCAGAAGGGCGGCGTTGGCAAAACCACCACCGCCGTCAACCTGTCGTCCTGCGTTGCGGCGCTGGGCAAGCGGGTGCTCATCGTAGACCTTGATCCGCAGGGCAATACCACCACCGGCTACGGCATCCCGAAGCGCAGCGTGGAAAAGGGAACCTACGAGATCCTGATCGGTGAAGCACGAGCATCCGAGGCCATCCGTAAGACCGAGTACCGCACCGATGTCATCGGCTCCAACACCCGTCTGGCCGGTGCCAGTCTGGAAATGATCGACCTGCCCGCTCGTGAGAGCCGCCTGCGCAAGGCGCTGGCCGAGGTGCAGAAGGACTATGACTTCATCTTTATCGATTGTCCGCCCAGTCTGGACCTGCTCACCCTGAACGGCCTGAGTGCCTGCGACAGCGTTCTCATTCCGGTGCAGTGCGAGTATTACGCGCTGGAGGGTCTTTCGGAGCTGATCAGCACCTTAAAGACCATTCGCAAAAAGTACAATCCGTATCTGGATATCGAGGGCGTGGTGTTCACCATGTTCTCGCTGCGGTATAACCTGACCGTGCAGGTGGTGGAGCAGGTGCAGAAGTATTTCGGCTCCAAGGTGTACAAGACCACCATCCCGCGCTCCATCCGCATTTCGGAGGCACCCAGCTACGGCCAACCCATCAATTTCTATGAACCCAAGGGCAAGGGCAGCGAAGCGTACATGGATCTGGCAATCGAATTTGTCAAGAACAACCGCCCGCACGAGCCCAAAAAGGCCCGCAGAAAAAGTGCACCCGTCGCAGAGCAGACGAAAAATGCTCTGGAAGATTAAACCTCAGGGGGAACATGAATGGCAAGAGGAAAAGGAGGACTTGGCCGCGGGCTGGACAGTCTGTTTGAAGATGCCGCCCCGGTTTTTGAGTCCGGTGCAAAGGTAGACACCTTGCCCCTGCGTGAGATCGAACCGGACCCGGAACAGCCGCGCAAGACCTTTGACGAACAGGCGCTGGGCGAGCTGGCGGCCAGCATTGCAGAGCATGGTCTGCTGCAGCCCATCGCGGTGCGTCCGCGCCCGCGGGGCGGCTACAGCATCGTGGCGGGTGAGCGCCGCTGGCGTGCCTGCCGCATGGCAGGGCTGAACGATGTGCCGGTGGTCATTAAGGAAGTCAGCGACGAGCAGGCCATGGAGCTGGCTCTGGTGGAAAACCTGCAGCGCGAGGATCTGGACCCGGTGGAAGAAGCAACTGGCATCCGGGAGCTGATGACCCGCTGCGGCCTGACGCAGGAGCAGGCGGCACAGAAGCTGGGCAAGAGCCGTAGCGCACTGGCCAACAGCCTGCGCCTGCTGAACCTGCCGGAAAACGTGCTGGAACTGCTGAAAAGCGGCTTTATCAATATCGGCCACGCAAAGGTGATCTTGAGCCTGCCCACACCGGAGTTGCAGGAGCAGGCGGCGCAGATCATTGCGGACAACCAGCTGAACGTGCGTCAGGCCGAGGCGCTGTGCAAAAAGCTGGCAAAGCCCGCAAAGGAGCCCAGAGAGCCCCAGCCACGCGGCACTCTGCCGGTGGAGGTGGAAGAAAGCCTCAAGCAGGTGCTGGGCAGCGAGGTGAACGTGGCCTACCACGACGGCAAGGGCAAGCTGACCGTGCATTTCTATTCAGACAAGCAGCTGCGGGCCTTTGCCAACCTGCTGGGACAGTACCAGAACGAAGAATAAAGCGATCCAAGGCGGGCGACCGTCTTTGAACGGCACAGGGGAGGGGATCTTCTGTGCGAACCGAAATAGAGCAAGGAGAGTCAATCATGCTTGATATCAAATTTGTCCGTGAAAACCCGGACGCTGTCAAGGAAAACATCAAGAAGAAGTTTCAGGATGCAAAGCTCCCGCTGGTGGACGAGGTCATCGAGAAGGATGCCAAGTACCGCGCATGCCTGAAGGAAGTGGAAGCCCTCAAGGCTGCCCGCAACAAGCTGAGCAAGGCCAACGGCCCCCTGTTCGGCCAGCTGAAGAAGTGCACCGATGAGGCACAGAAGGCTGAGCTGCAGGCTCAGATCGATGCCAACAATGCCGCCGTCAAGGCCGACGCCGACAAGATGGCTGAGCTGGAAAAGGAAGAAGAGACCCTGTCCGCACGCATTCAGGAGATCATGTACACCATTCCGCAGATGATCGATCCCAGCGTGCCCATCGGCCCGGACGATACCTATAACGTGGAAGCACAGCGCTTTGGTGAGCCTGTGGTGCCCGATTTCCCCATTCCGTACCACACCGAGATCATGGAGAGCTTCGACGGCATCGATATGGATGCTGCAGGCCGCGTGGCCGGCAACGGTTTCTACTATCTGCTGGGCAACATCGCCCGCCTGCACGAGGCTGTGCTGGCCTATGCCCGCGACTTTATGATCAACAAGGGCTTTACCTATGTGATCCCTCCCTTCATGATGCACGGCAACGTGGTGCAGGGTGTCATGTCCTTCCCGGAAATGGATGCCATGATGTATAAGATCGAGGGTGAGGACCTGTACCTGATCGGTACCAGCGAGCACACCATGATCGGCCGCTTCATCGACCAGACTCTGGACGAGGCCACTCTGCCCCTGACCCTGACCTCCTACAGCCCCTGCTTCCGCAAGGAAAAGGGCGCTCACGGCATCGAGGAGCGCGGCATTTACCGCATCCATCAGTTCGAGAAGCAGGAAATGATCGTGGTCTGCCGCCCCGACGAGAGCGCTGACTGGTACGAGAAGCTGTGGAAGAACTCTGTGGAGCTGTTCCGCAGCATGGAGATCCCGGTGCGTCAGCTGAACTGCTGCTCCGGCGACCTGGCCGACCTGAAGGTGAAGAGCTGCGATATCGAAGCATGGAGCCCCCGCCAGCAGAAGTACTTCGAGGTCTGCTCCTGCTCCAATCTGGGCGATGCACAGGCACGCCGCCTGCACATCCGCGTGAAGGGCAAGGACGGCAAGACCTATCTGGCCCACACCCTGAACAACACCTGCGTGGCACCTCCGCGTATGCTGATCGCCTTCCTGGAGAACCATCTGCAGGCCGACGGCACCGTGACCATCCCCGAAGTGCTGCAGCCGTATATGGGCGGCCTGAAGGTCATGGTCCCCACCCACAAGAAGGGCTGAAGAATTGACCGGCTTTTCCACAAGGTTCGGATAAATGGTTGAAAAATCCCGCTTTCTATTCAATGGAAAGCGGGATTTTTGCGTATCTTCGTTTGTATTTTGGACGACACGAAAAAATATGATTTTTTTAAAAATATGTGTTGACAAAAGGGGTATCTGTGGGTATAATAATAGAGCACTGTTCAAGTGCACAAACAATATGTGGCGGTATAGCTCAGTTGGCTAGAGCATTCGGTTCATACCCGAAGTGTCACCGG
>ENA-OPAR01000808-OPAR01000808.1-human-gut-metagenome-genome-assembly--contig:-NODE-808-length-12904-cov-3.859289_pt1 | contig 12904 bp, 13 predicted proteins | sample MGYA00241061_ERZ501438 | MGnify/ENA primary metagenome ERZ501438 (study PRJEB25962, sample SAMEA2042580) | human gut metagenome | biome: human gut; feature: human-associated habitat; material: faeces...
GTTGAGTTCTCTATGTCAACTTTTATTGTACAACACCATTTTGGTTAGTCTGGTACTTTGGCATTACATAAAAAAGCATTTGGAAAAAGCGAATGATGAGTTCCAAATTAGCAAAAACTTGAGGGAAGCGCTTAATTATTATGCAAATAATTTATATAAAGAGAATCCGTTGCAACGGTGTACAAAGGGAACATAATAAAAAACTTAATAATGGACTGCCAATCTTACACAAAGTACCGCCCAAACGAGACTACGGGCGGTATTTTTGTATCATGGCGGAGAAAGGAGGAACTTCCCACGGGGGCTTGACTGAAAAGTTGAGCCCCTTTTTTCATGCCAAAAAACAGGAGGTAAATGCTTATGGCAGATGATAAAACCACAAAAACGCCGGAACAGCCGGTAACGGATAGCGGGCCGGGCAAGGAAACGCCTCCCGCTCCCCCAAAAGAGCCGGAGAAGGTTTCCGTTTCCCCGGAGCCGGAAAAAAAGACGGAACCGGAGGTAAAGAACCCACAGGTTTCTGTCTATAACTTCGCTGAAATTATGAAAGAAAAGAAAGCAGAGGAACGGGCGGCAGCTCCCAGCGTGGAAAAGCCTGACCCGGCAAAAGTGGAGAAACCGGAAAAGCAGCCGGAGGCTCCCAAAAAGGCTGAGGGAAAACAGGAAAAGCCCAAAGAGCCGGAACCGCCGAAGCGCCGGGGCCGTCCCCCGAAAGCAGATAAGGACAAGGACGCAGCCTCGAAGTCCAAAACTCCCGCACAGAAACCGGAAAAGGCGGTCAAAAAGGAGCCGGAGAAAAAAACGGCTCCAACGGTGCAGACCGCTCCCACTCCGAAGGAACCTGAAAAGCCGCAGGATGCACCACGCCGGGGCAAGGAGCAGATCGTCTATATCAAGCTGAACGAGCTCCACGCCTTCAAGAACCATCCCTTTGAGGTTCGGGATGATGAAGAAATGCGGGCTATGGTGTCCAGCGTCAAGGACAAGGGCGTTACCCAGCCCGCTATCGTCCGTCCCCGTGAGGATGGCGGCTATGAGATCGTGTCCGGCCACCGCCGCCAGAAAGCCAGTGAGCTTGCCGGATATGCGGATATGCCCTGTATCGTCCGAAACCTGACGGACGATGAAGCCATCACGCAGATGGTCGAGGACAATCTCAACCAGCGTGAAGAAATCCTCCCCAGTGAGCGGGCCAAAGCCTTGAAAATGCAGCTTGAGGCCATCAAGCACCAGGGCTCCCGCACTTCGGGCCAGATTGACCCGAAGGACGCAGGAAAACGCTCCAACGAAATTGTAGCCGAGCGCAATAAGATGGCGGTCAAGCAGGTGCAGCGGTATATCCGGCTCAATGAACTGGTTCCCGACCTGATGAAGTTGATGGATGAAAAAAAGCTGGGCTTTACTACGGCGGTGGAGCTTTCCTATATCGGCAAGAAGAACCAGAACTATATCGCCGTTGCCATTGACAGCCAGCAGTCCTCGCCTTCACAGGCGCAGGCAAAGCGTATGCGTGAGTTGGACGAAAAGAAGCTACTCAACGGGGATGTGATCGACGGCATTATGATGGAGGACAAAAAGGAGGTAGACAAAGTGATTTTGACAGGTGCGGAACTGAGCAAGTATTTCGGCAAGGAAACTACGCCGAGGGAAATGAAGGACCAGATTATCAAGCTGCTGGACGACTGGAAGGGCCAGCAGAAGGAACACGAAAAGCCGGAGAAGAAAAACGAACAGGAAAAGTAAGCCCAAACTTCGGGTCAGCATGGCCCGAGGATTGCGGGGCTCTGCCCCGCGCCCCGAAGCTCTGGAGATATAAATGATTCCCCGTCGCCAGTTATTCCGTAGCATAGCCGGGAAAATCAGTCAAGGGCAGCGCCGCCGCAGGCGGTGCCAGAGGCACCCTTGACGGATTTCTCCCGGTTATGCTTTTTCCCGGTCAAGCGACGGGGATATAAATTCTCCAGAGCCGTTCCCCTTCCCGGGGGAAGGGGCGGAGGGGTTGGGCGAACTCTTGCTTTTCCCTAAACCAAAACAGAAATGGAGGCTCAACCAATGAAACGACCTTTAGCATACCTGACCGCCGCATGGAGCGGCGAGCCGGATGTTGATATGGAGCTGGCGGCCCACTACTGCCGCCTTGCTTATGAGGCGGGCTTTTCCCCGATCTGCCCGCTCTTGTATCTGCCGCTGTTTTTGAATGACAGCGTTCCCGAGGAACATAAGGCCGGGATTGATATGCGCCGGGATATGCTGCGGCGCTCCCACACCCTGATCGTCTGCGGCAGCGCTATGGACGAGGATGTAAAAAACGATATTGCGGTTGCCGGGCGGCTGGGCATTGCGGCGACAACGCTGGAAGGGGTGCTTGCCGTGAAGGGACACGGCACCCCGGGCTATGCCGGACATTAAGCTGGGGAGCCTTTTTGACGGGATCGGCGTGTTCCCTCTGGCTGCTTCCCGGTGCGGTATCCGTCCGGTCTGGGCCAGCGAGATTGAAAAAGCGCCCATCTCCATAACCAAAAGGCACTTTCCCGATATGGCGCATTTGGGAGATATTACGAAGGTGGACGGCGGGAAAATCCCGCCGGTCCATGTGATAACCTTCGGCTCTCCCTGTCAGAACCTTTCTCTGATCGGCAACCGCTCCGGCCTTGCCGGGGCAAAATCAAGCCTGTTCTATCAGGCGTTTCGTATCATACAGGAAATGAGGGATGCTACTGATAACCTATATCCAGCTATCGCTGTTTGGGAAAACGTCATGGGAGCGTTTTCTACAAATGACCGGATGGACTTTAGAGCCGTCCTATCCGCCTTCTCGGACACCGAAGTTCCAATGCCTCCTTCGGGAAGATGGGGAAACGCCGGAATGGTGCGAGGGGGAACGCCTGATGTGTGCTGGCGGCTCATGGACGCCCAGTATTGGGCAGGCTCCCGAAGGCTGGCACGAAGGCAGCGGATTTTCGTCGTGGCGGATTTTGGAGGCAGACGTGCCGCAGACATACTATTTAAGCCCCGTCCAATGCTCCCACTTCCTCCGCCTTGCGGAGAGGGCGGGCGGGCCGCCGCCGAAGGAGATCGAACAGCTTCTTTTGAAACAGGGCGGCAGATACCAGTCATCCACCCCTTTCAGTGCTTCCGTATGCGGGGAGCGGCAAAAAGGCAGGAAGAAACGGCCTTCCGAAACAGCTTCGGATTACCAACTGACCCTTTTCCCACTCTTTTAGCCAGTGACGTAACACCCTTTGCCTTCTGGTATGAGGGCGACCCGGAGGGCGGCTGTATCCGTTTTCTGACGGAAACGGAAAGCGAACGGCTGATGGGGCTGCCGGAGGGCTGGACAAAGTACGGGGCGGACGGCGTAGAGATCCGGCCTCTGCAACGCTACAAGGTGCTGGGAAATGCGATTGCCCTCCCTTGCGCCGATTACATTATGGCCGGGATTTATGAGGTGCTGGCTGACCGGGCCGGAAAGGAGGAATGAGCCCATGTTTGAAGCCTATATAACCAATACAGCCCTGTACCCCTTAATGGGGATTGAGGTAGGGACAACGGTACATTTCCCCATGACGACACAGGAGTTGCAGGCCGCCCTTGCCAAAATCGGGATAGACGGGAAACGGTACAGCGAAGTGTTCTTTACCAGCTTTGACAGCGATGTGCTGGGGCTCTACGATCATCTCTACGAATGTGAGAACATCGACGAGCTGAACGAGCTGGGCCACGCCCTGCTGGAAGTACGGGATAAGGGCGGACTGGAAACCTTTGAAGCCGCTCTTGTCTTGGGAAACCACACAAGGAGCGTGAAGGATTTGATAAACACCACCGGGCTCGCCGTAGCCCTGCTTGCCATCCACCGAGGAGCAAAGCGGCGGTACATCATCGCTGTACTCGTCGCCCTCCGGCCAGTAAACACAGCTTGCATGGCTGAACAAAATCACGCCAGTGAGCGTGGGGCTGTAATCCGGATGCTGCGGGTCGCCGTTGGGAATCTCAAACTGCAACACGCCGCCAGCGGGAATCTTGATGCGGGGAAAAGACATCGTCAGGCCGTCCATGTCCTCAGCGAGTTCCTCATTGCTGAAATCGGAATCGCCCATTTCGGGCAGTTCAAAGTCCAGCGGTTCGTTGGCGGTCATGGCGGTGGTGGCTGCGGCATTAGCGTTCATCATAGACATAAAAAATCCTCCTGTGTGTGGGGCAGTGTTAGGCGGCTGCCCTGTTGATTCTCGACCACTGCCGAGGCGGCATGGTCAAAATACTATAACCGATGCTTTCCAGTTCACTGGCGCGGTCATAACTCTCCACGTCCTGACTGTGACGGGTCACGGCGTTGGATAAACCGTACAGCGTCAGATCGTTGGACTCGATCAGCCGCTGCAATACGCCGGTACTTTCGCTGTCAGTAATGTGGAACTCCTTGCTGGCAAGTTTGACGACGGCCGGCACATCATGGGTGTCCATCTGCGCGGCTTTTGCCTCCCGCATTTTGTCGACGACCTGCGAAAACCGCGCTTCTTCCACGGCGGCGCGCACGGTGTCCTGAATTTTCATGACAAAGGCTTTGTCCTCAGCGTCCAAGGTTGCTTGCGAGTAGACGCTGAAATTTTCGCCGCTGTCGGTAACACGGCCCACATGGTTGCGGCGGGCTGCGGCCTCATTCACGACCATACCGTTGCTGCACACCAGCCGATAGATCAGCGGCTGGATGCTGACGGAACCAAGTCCGACCTCGCTGTTGCTGATGATGATTCCGGCCTGCACGATGTCGCCGGGGGATACCTCCGCCTGCAAGCGGGGGTTCACGGCCTTGATGTACATACGACTTTCGGTGATTTGGCAGCTTTCAAAGCGGATGTCGGGCAGCCCGCCGAGAATCGGCAGCGTCACACCGGCAATGTCGATATTGTCGATGCGGCGATAGCGATTGCTCAAGTACGCGCGGGCAGAGCCGTCTAGTGTGCGTAGCATTCTCTGCGAACTTTCCTGCTTGAACCATGTGTTGGCATTATAGGCCAGCAAGTCGGGGCGTTCTTCCCGCATACGGTCATAGTAGGCGGCGGGGATGCGCAGGTGTGTACCGATCTGCCGATGGGCGATGCCGGTGATGGTCATGGGCTCGATCAGTTCGGTACCGCTGTCATCCGACAGGTGCAGAAACATTTCTTTGCCGTAGGATTCCATCCGCAGGCGGTTGGGGGCAATGAGGTAGTCCTCTTTGGACTCGCTCTGCCGCTTCACTTCGGTCAGCATCTGCTGTAAAGATACACCGGATTTCATACGCGAAACCTCCCTTTACCACGAGAGAACCAGCTTGCCGGAAATTTCCTCGGCGGCCAGTCCATCTCCTGCAAAGACCTGCTTCAGCTTTTCCCAGCAGCCAACAGGTGGGAAGCCGTGCAGCTCCGGGAGCGCCGATGTGCTGCCGTCCGAAAGCTTGATGTGACCGTCTTCCTGCACGGTCATCGAGTGATGCCCGCGGGAACTGAGATCAGCCACGATGCCCTCAAGCGTTGCGCGGCCCTCGGTTTCATACCAGATGCGCGGGTCGGGCAGCGGGGGAGTCTCGGCGGGAATGTGCGGCTTTTCGGGTGCGTCTGCCGTAGGGTTCGGGCGCAGCGGTACGGTGTTGATTAGCTCGCACCGCAAGTGCGCCTGCTTGTCCAAAACGACCTCGGCACTCTCAAAGCCGTCCAGTCCGTGAACACGGATCAGGCAGCGCCCACCCTCCTTGACGATGGCAAGTGGATCTTTCGTGGCCCATTCCCATGTGATGTTGCTGCCCGCCGTACGAAGTGCAGCGGTGACGCGTTGGTTCACATGAAGCAGTAGAATGTCGCTGAGCGGTTCGTCCTCGATGTCCGGCACCACAAACTTGGTGCGGCGCGGAGCCTTTGCTTTCTTCTTGGGGACTGCCGGGAGACTGCCGCGCAGATGCTGCAGCACGTACAGCCCCCAGACAGAACAGGCAACAAGCAGAAGCGGCAGCAGCAGGGCGCCGCGCACAAACGCGGCGATAGCTACAATAATGCCCACGAAGATGCTTGTGCCATTCCGGATGGCGTTGTCAGATTTCATTGTCGATTACCGTCCTTTCACAAAAACAAAAAGGGCTGCATCAGGTGTCCATTCTGAACACTTGATGCAGCCCAAGGTGCGGCCACCGTTCGGCGGCCATAAGGGATGCGGATTGATTCTTGGTTCACTCCTTTCTGCCAACGGCAGGAAATATCTATATAAAAAGTGCCGGCAGGGAAGACATTGCGGCTGATTCAGCGCAATGTCATCTACTACCGGCACCGATTACAAAAACAACAGCGTATGCTTATATAGCATAAAAATCATTTACAAAGCAATTATAATACTATATCTTGTAGTTGTCAACCCAGGGACGATTTAATATGTATCAATCATAATCTGTTGTCGAAGATAAAGGTTTGCTACTGCTGTGATGACTTCGCGGCTGCAACGGTACTCCCGAACAGCCTGTGCAAAGGTGTCGCAGTTCAGGTCATTGTCATCGTACAGCTTGTCCAGCACATCGTAGCCGTCCTTCAGCCGGCGGATGTCCATCTCAATACTCTTAATAATTTCCGCACAGGAGAGGGGAGTCTGCCGGGCAAGGCGAATGACCTTTTTCTCGCAGGAACTGCGGGCATCCACATGGAACAGGCGGCGAGTGATTTTCCAAGAGATGCCCTCCAAAAACGTCAGTTTCAGGAATGACAGCACCCGCAGCGGCCATGCTGCCCCAATGGGAATGATAAATCGGCAGGCAAGTAGGTCATACAGCGCATCGTACTCGGTATCGCCGGTACCGGCCACAATCAGCCCACGAACCAGCAAGCGCTGCACGCAGTCCTGCCAGCTGCGGTGGATGGTGACGTTGATATTGTTCGCCATCTTTTCATAGTAGCTGCCGATTTCATCTTCCCGCAGGATGCGCCAGTTGAGGATGGACCAGAGCATAAACTCTTGCACATCTACTTCGTATTCTTTTTCGCAGACAATGATGACCGGGCGGGTGCCTTCCTCGGTGCAACAACGGATATAGCGGCCATTGGCAGTATAGAGCATTTTCATAAGGAAACCTCCAAATTTTAATTTTCGTGTAGAGATGTGAGAAAAGATTCGTCGTTTCGCAGTTTGTGGGCAGCACGGCTGATCCACGCTGAAACGTGGTTGGGTGGGGCACTCATGCGGACGGCAACTGCGGTAAGTGGCATCCCGGACACCTGTAAGGCCAGTGCATGGACACCCTTGCGGGTCACACCGCTGTATTGAGATTCTGCGGCGGCGAGCAGCAGGAACGTCTCGCATTCAGTGTTGCAGGAAACGCTATGTTTCACTTCTAATGCGGCAAGCGCAGCAGATTCCATCTCTACCAGAGGAGTCATGCGGGATTGTTTTTCCATAAGGCTGCGGCAGTAACCGACAAGACCATTTTGAACAACCCGCCGGGCATAGGATGCGAAGCAGCCGCGCACCGGGTTAAAGGTCAGCGCCGCATTGCAGAGCCAGACACAACCCTCTTGGTACAGGTCCTCATAACCGAGGCCCACAACGCAGGAATCAGCCCGGATATCAAACCGCAGGACGCGCTCCACAATAGCCAGATTTTCTTCCACCAAGCGCTGTTGGGCAGATGTAAGGCGTTTTGCGCATTTCATAGCCGTCACCTCGCAGTCGCATTTTCGCAGATGCGGATGATTTGCTCACAGCGGTAGTCGCCGCACTTGGCAATATGTACCTGATCTCCGGGCAGCCCCATCTGCGTTTGCAGCCAACGGTAGCTCTGGTCGCGGCTCATGCCAAGCTGCGTCTGTACGCTGTGCAAGGCATGGTGAGCAAGGATGCGTTTATGCCGCAAATCTCCGTTGGCAAGGGTGCCGAGCGGCTGCTTCGTGCGGCGGTCTGCTGTGACATAGGCATCACAGGCAGGCCAGCGGCGGCAGACGTACAGGTACGTTCCTGCGGAAATGTCGGACAGACCATGAATCGCGCTTGCCGGGCGCAGCATGGCAAGAGAGCCGCAATAGGGACAATGGATACGAGCTTGTTTCATAGAATTTCACCTCCAATTTGTTGAAAATAGGCCGAAAAAACCTATTTGCCCTTATTACTGTCATCTCAAACGAAAAAATTAAAAAATTTCGGCCACTTTTTCAAATTTTACAATTTGTTCATATCTTCGCGGCGTTACGCCAGCATCGGACGGGATCCGCCACCGACAGATTTGCGTACATCCAGCATCGTCCTGCCGTTCAGTGTGACAGGCGCATTGAACAGCATCGTCAGAAGATATTTCTTGAGATTTTTAACGTCCGTGTGCAGATTGCACAGGCCGTCGAGAACAAAACGGATATGCTCGCTTGTCAGCTGCAACAGTCGTTCCCGCACCAAGGCCATCGGGAACAGGTTGTTGCCCAGCCGCAGTACAGGGCTGCGGAGCTGGATTGTCTCCACGACCAGCTCGTAGATCTCCTGCATCACTGGGGCGCTCTCCGGCTGGTTGCGGCAAAGCAGGTCCAGTTCGATGTTGTCGCGGACTTTTGTCCGCACGGCCGCTCCCTCGGATAAGATTAGATCAGTATTTTGTTTCTCTTTATTTTGTATTTCTTTATTTAATTGCATGGGATTTCCCAGTACAGCAGAATCCGATGCAAGGGGTTCCAGCATAGGCGGCACGGATTCAGCGCTGCCGCCGGAGCCGGATGAGGAAGTTTGCGGGTACTCATAGACATAGTAATCGCAGCCACGCAGACAGCCGCGCTCATCACGGACGCGGGTACGCACCACATACCCGGCATCCTCCAGCTCCCAAATCGCTGTGCGGATAGCGTCCACGCTCTCCTTATTGATGGCGGCAAGCCCTTTGAGGGTATAATCCCAGTCGTCCGGCAGGGAAAGCATCTGCGACAGCAGACCCTTGGCTTTCAGGGACAAATTTTTGTTGCGAAGATGATGATTGCTCATAACGGTATAGTCCTTAATGCGCTCTACGCGAAAAACAGCCATTTTACGAATCCTTTCATGTAAAAGATGGGCAACCGCCGGGGCTGCCCACGGTTCATCGGTTACAGATTCTGACGGATAATGCGGGTGATGATGCCCACGGCAATGCTGCGATCCTCGTCCAGCTTTGTCACCACAAAGCTGACGTCGTCCTTTTTGCCGGGTGTGCGGCGGTCATAGCAGGAGTGAGCCACAGCATTGACCCCGTTAGAAAGCCGCACATAGACGATGCCTTTATGTACATCGGTAACGCGGCCGGCGTATTTGCTCTGCGCACGGCAGCGTTTCAAGGCTTCGTGGCTGGTGTTCTCGGTGACGCTCTTGACATCGGCATGGACGGACAATTCTTCCTGCGAGGTCTTGTTCACCTCTGTCACGCGGACAAGAATCTGATCACTCACAGCAAAGCGGTCATGGGCATCACCGATCCAATCCCATGCCAGATCCCGCGCCATGATGGAACACTCTACACCGAAAATCTCGACACGGATGGACTTGTCGGCAACGGCAATGACGCGAGCCTGTACCACGCGCCCCTCCCGGACGCGGTACTCACCGTTGGCATCTGGGCTGAAATAGAAAAGCTGGCGTTTGCGCATCATGGCTTCGCGGCGGCTGGCGACCACACTGCGGCTCTTGGAGTCAATTCCGAGAATAACAAAGTCGATTTCTGCGCCCAGCATGTTGCCCAGCAGCTTCATCTGGCGGACGGCCATACTGTCGGTACTGTTGGCAGCGCTGGGGGCGACCATCATTTCTTTGAGAGGAATGACGATGCGGAAGCCGTTGTAATCCACGACAGCAATCGTCTTGCCACTGTCGGTCTGCTCGATACCACCCAGCGATGCCGAAAGGATACGCCGCGTGCGGTAGGCGTTGTGAATCTCGTGCCATGCGGCAGCTTCGCGGGCATCCGCGGTTTCGATTTCGTCACCGCTTTCAATAGTCAGCACCGGAGCATCTGCTTTGCGTCTGCGGCGGGGCGGGGGAGTCTCGGCAGGCTTTTCTTCTTCGACAGGGGCAGGAATGGGTGCATCTTCAAACTCCACAGGTTCGGGGATGGGCAGGTCAGGGGTAAAAATCTCATTGTTCATTTCCATGGGAAACCTCCTTTTCAGTTTCAGGTTTTGTTATGATGGATTCTTTGTCGGTGGCAACCACCGTTTTTGATTTGGCAGGACGGCCACGGCGCTTAGGCGGTGCCTTGGGGGATGCTTTAGCTGTTTCCTCCGGGAAAATTTTGAGCGTTTCCGGTAAGGCTTTCCGCCACTCCGGGATATGGGCGGACGCTTTGCACTCCCGCAGATGCTTATAGGCAGGGTGCAAAGAGTAGTCCATCTTGTGGACTTTCAGAACTTTGTGTCCGCGCAGAATCACGAGCGCTTCATCTACCGGCAGGCGCAGCACTTCGTCCGGGGTCAGCACCGGCCGCTTTCCGACACCACTGCTCTCGCGGTACTGCGGCGTATAGTCGGAGACGCGCAAGGTACTCAGTGCTTTGGAGGTACTGGAAACTGCCACACTGGCGATGCCGGTACGCTGGGAGACGTACTCGGCGGTCAGCTGATCTGTGCAGCCAAGAAAAAGCTGCACATCACAGTTGCCCAAAATCTCTTGCCACTGGTTCTGCGGATAGCGGTTTTGCAATCCAGCAAGATTTTGGAACACGCAGGACATAGAAATGTTGCGGGAACGGATAACGCTGATACGCCGGGATAACTCGGAAATCGTACCGCAGGCGGTCAATTCTTCGCCCAGCACATGAACCGGAACAGGAAGCCGCCCGCCGGGGCAGTTGGCATCGGCATAGCGGACGAGCTTGATAAAGGCGAAAGATAGGAACAGCGATGCCAAAAAATCAAAGGTACTGTCTTGGTCGCTGGTAACGAGGTAATACGCACAAGGCTTTTGCCCCGGCAGTTCAAGGCTGATTTCGTCATACGCAGTGATTTTCTTAATCAATTCAGACTGAAATACCTGTAACCGGCTGCCCAGCCCGCTGATAACACCGCTGCGCACCGAATCCGAGGCCCGTTGGTACAGGCTGTACGGCGCTTTGGCGGGGTGGGTCAGCGGCAGAACATCGAACAGGCTGTCCAGCTGGCTCTCGCTGCATTGCGTGATAAGGTTGTACACCTCACCAATGTTCCGCTGTTCTGGCGGGTAGGTAAGGTCAACGTACAAGACCAGCGCTTTCAGCAAGTTCATCTCGCCGGAATCCCAGAAACGATCGCTCTTGCCTGTGCCGTTGGTATTCTTAATGATGACATCTACGAAAAGTTGCGCCATCAGTTCCTGCCCCTCAATTTCTTTCAGGCAGTTCCACGAGTCGGAATTTTCGGGGCTGACAAGGTTGAACACACGCACTGTGTAGCCTAAATCCCGCATATACTCGCTGGATTTTTCATAGAGTTCGGATTTGGGGTCACAGATAATAAGCGACTCGCCGCGGGCGGCGCTTTGCAGGATACGATTCATGCAGAACGAGCGTGTTTTCATCGAGCCGCTGGCACCATAGACGGCAAGGTTGCCGTTCATACGTGTTTTCTCCGGGATACAAAGAAACTTTCCGCCGAGCATCCCCAACACAGTGCCTGTATGCTTGGATAAGTCGGAAACCATATCCAGCACGGCGGGGACTTCTCGCGGCTGCATCCAGCCGGACGTGCCGTAAGTGCCTTTTGCGGAGAAATCGAAATTGCGTTCGGAATCCGTTAGGGCATCCTGGCTGAACAGCTTTCGGTATAGGAAAATCACAGCGACTGCTGCTGCGCAGCTCGCCGTGCAGTACAGATTGTAGGGAAACCACAGAACACCTTTGAGACAGGCCAGCGGCGACAAAGAGGGAAACGGCGGAGAAGTGCCGCCCAGCATACCGCCGTTTTTCTGCCAGACGGCATAATTGCCGATGAACTGCGTTACGTAGCCGCAGGCATAGAGCAGCAGCGCGACTGCCAATAGAATTTGAGCTCGTTTTTGAGGTTGTTTCATGGGTTGGAGAAGAACCTCCTCTCGAACTCAGCAAAGTCGATGGTCTGCAACTCGACCCTGTCGCCGCAGAGTGGCTGCAGCGCGTTTGCCTGAAAATCAAAGCAGAGGATGGCACCTTTCATTTGCAGCAGCTCTAAGACGGACAGGAATCGGAACAGACGCGGCAAATCCGGCAGATAGCAGAATAGAATTGGCGTGCCTGCATCTGTGCGAGCATCGTTCTCGATGAAAGCATTACGGCAAGGCGGCTGAAGCTCTTGCAGCAGCATGGCGCTTAGTCGTCCGATGACATCCGAATGACAAAGCAGCCACAGCAGCGTCTCTCCGTGGTAGTCATTGGTGAGAAAGTAGAAATGTTCGTAGCCCTCGCCAAAAAGGAAGTGTTCTTTCTTGTAAGTCTTTGCATCTTCCAACAGAGTAGTCATCACCGCCCACTGATCGGACAGCAGAATGCCATCAGGCGTGTGACTTGCGCCGGTTCGCGTATAGCGGATATTTTGCAGCATGATTTTTCCCCGCTGTTCGATTTGCGTGTCAAAGGTCGGAACAGCCTCCATGCCGTTGAACACAGCAAAGGTGCGGGATGGGGTCAGCAGCGAGCCGACCATGCGGGAGCCGTGAACCTTTATCATTTCAAGAACCAGTTCTTTCATCTCGCGGGAATCATAAAAAGTGGGAACATCAATATAGAGAGGTTTGCTCACGTTAGGAGAAAATATAGGCGGCTTTTCATCTCGGTAAATCACCGCGCCTGCATTCATCATCGTGACGTAGGTTTGTGCGATACGATGCAGCCGCAGACGGCGGGCAGGGGATGACTTGATGGAGTTGGTGTCGGTGCGGCCTGACAAGTAGAATTGAAACCGTTCTGGCGCGCGTTCCCGCAAAAGACGTTTGCCAC
>ENA-OPAR01000813-OPAR01000813.1-human-gut-metagenome-genome-assembly--contig:-NODE-813-length-12875-cov-2.772543_pt1 | contig 12875 bp, 18 predicted proteins | sample MGYA00241061_ERZ501438 | MGnify/ENA primary metagenome ERZ501438 (study PRJEB25962, sample SAMEA2042580) | human gut metagenome | biome: human gut; feature: human-associated habitat; material: faeces...
GGTTGCGGCAAGTCCTCCACTTCGAAGTTGTATAAAAAAGAACACCGTGAAGTTTTTTCTGTGGTTTGTTCTGAATTGATGTCCACATTGGAATTTCTAACCGAAATGGCCCGATCGGTCGGCGCCAACTGTTCCGGATGTACCAAGAAAGAGGTACTGGATAATATAGCTGACAGGTTGTGCAGTATGGAATCCCCTTTAATCATTCTGGATGAAGCGGACAAACTGAAAGACACATCGCTTTACAGCCTGATTACCATTGACAATCGGATTGGCAATAAGGCCGGAATAGTAATGCTCTCTACGGAGTACGGAAAGAAACGGCTTGAAAAAGGCATACGGCTTGAAAAGAGAGGATACCGGGAAATCTGGTCGCGTATCGGTGGAAGATGCTACAATCTGGATAAAAACGGTTCTATGGATATACAGGCCATTTGCATTGCGAATGGCATTAGTGATCCGCGCACAGTAAAGGCCATCAACAACGATGTGGCTTTAGCACAATATGACCTTAGACGCTGTGAAAGGGTTATTCATAAAATGAAAATTAAATTAGGATTAAAATAACGTTCAAACACTATTTAAGTATGGATTTATTAGAGATTGAACACTTGATCAAGGTGAACCGCCCAAACGGTTTTCTGGGAATCTCAGAAAAAAGGGATACCTATGAAATCAATTTCCGGGGAAATGTCAAATTAGACCAGTACGACATTGAGATCATACAGGAAATAGATGAAGACTACCGTTTCATGGCCAAACCAAGCATGACAGGTACGATACTAACATTCATTGTAAAAAAATAATAATGGAACGAGCCTACAGCCCTATGGAAATATTTAAAATGCAACGCCCGGTATTGGAGTTTGAAGGTGAATGGCAAGAAGCCTTCGGCCAACCAGACAAAACGGGGACTTGGATCATTTGGGGAAATTCCGGAAATGGAAAAAGTTCATTTGTCATGAAGCTGGCAAAGGAGCTGTGCAAGCATTTCAACAAAGTGGCTTACGATTCCTTAGAAGAAGGCACGTCGCTTTCTTTTCAAAAGAACATGCAACGTGCCGGAATGGATGAAGTGAACGGAAAGTTTATAGTTCTGGATTGCGAACCCGTTGCCGACCTGATAGAGCGTCTTAAAAAGAAGAAGTCACCTGAATGTGTGATTATCGACTCTTTCCAGTACAGCGGACTCAGTTACATCACCTACAGGGAATTAAAAGAAATGTTCCGCAATAAGTTACTGATCTTCATCAGCCATGCAGACGGCAAATTACCGGGTGGACGTCCGGCAAAAGCTGTCATGTATGACGCAGGGGTGAAAATATACGTTGAAGGCTACCGGGCTTACTGCAAAGGCCGATATATCGAAAAGCCAAACGCATTTTATACCATCTGGGAAGAAGGTGCATCGTCTTATTGGGGAGAAAAAGAGAATAAGAAATGAGTATGAAATCTATCACGAATCCACAATTAAGAGCCTTACACGCCATCTTTAAGCGTATGGGATGGGATGAAGAGCAAAGACACGGTTTTATCCGTGAATATACCAACCGCAGAACGGAATCCACCGCATCCCTTACCTTTGAAGAAGCGCGTTCACTGCTAATGCAGTTGAATGATGCGGACGAACAACGCAACGCCTGGGAAGCGAAGCGCCTGTTGTCCGCCATCTATAAGATGTCATTCCATATCTCCTTTATCAATGAGGGATACGGAAGTGAAACAAAGGCGGATGTAGAAATGAACAAGGCCAAAATAAGCCTTTTCACCCTAAAGCACAGTAAATGCAAGAAACGCATTACGGAAATGAACCTCAGTGAATTAAAATCAGTAAAAGAACAATTTGAAGCCTTAGCGGCAAAATATAAAAAGTCATGATGTCACCAGAGAAAAAAGAACAAATAAAAGCCTATAACCAAGCTTCGGAAAGCTTGCGTATAGCTTTCAATGAATACCTGTCTTCCGAAACAGCATTAATAGAAAACAGATGCCGTGAAAGTATAGATGACAACCTTACAGACGTCCTTCTGTGGATACCGTTACATCCGAAAGACAATCTTTCACCATCTTGCGTGCATAGGCTACAGCCTCCTTTATCAAATCCTTATAGTTTTCTGGCTGGAATTCTGGAGCTTTTATTAAAAAGTAAACTTCCTCCTTTTCTTCAATGGAAGGGGTGCTCCATCCACTTTGAGGATAATACTTTTCGCTTTTGTATCTCAGGTTCAACTTCTTTAGATGAGTTGAAAAAAGGTCTCGAAGATTATCCAGAGTTCCCGAATCATCACTTAAAAATGTAATGCAGTAAATATAATCCATGGCAATAGTTTTTGCGAAAATATTAAAAATATCAATACATGGCAAAATTAAGATACAAATCAATTATTCCCAATACTAAACCGGAGTGGCTACTTCAATTACAAGTAGACATCAGCAACCAACATTACTATGTCCCATTTTCGGATTTGGAAACATTAAAAAGATTTATAGACGACCGCATTCATGGCCTCATAATGAATGGGACAATAAACAGAAGCATTGTAAGTACGGAAGTCCGGACGGACAGCGGGAAGACAGTCCTTCTCATCATCCGGAACGAGAGGGTAATACAAACCTATTATTTTGAATCATAAACAATAAATAAATCATTATGGCAACAAAAAGAACAAAAAAAGTAGTAGTCACAGGCGTGACAAAAGAAATGGCCGAAACGGCTTTTGCAGAATTCGCCATTGCAGATGCAAAGGTACAGGGTATTACCGCAAAGATGGACGGGGAAATGACGCGTATTCGTGAGAAATATGCCGACACTCTATCGGAACTCAACGAAGCGAAAGACAAAGCCTTTGAAGTGATGCAAACGTACGCCATGGAAAACAAGGATGTGCTGTTTGTCAAGCGCAAATCGGTGGAATCGGCACACGGCGTATTCGGCTTCCGGCTCGGAACTCCAAAGCTAAAGAATATGAAAGGATTTACATGGGTAGCGGTAACGAACCTTGTAAAAGAATTATTGCCCGAATATATCCGTACCTCTGAGGAACTGGCAAAAGATAAATTGCTTTCGGACAGGGAAAACCCGGATGTCGCCGAAATGTTCCCGCGCATTGGTGTCCAGGTGATACAGGAAGAAACTTTTTTCGTGGAACCTAAAAAGGAAAACGATGCCGTTCCCGCAACAGCCTAAATACTGGTATCGTCGCCGTGGAGAGTTCTTTATAGTTTACGAAATGGAATACACCGGAACGGTGACTACCGGAACGCCTGTTGCTGAATACCATACGGAAAAAGAGGCAAAAGGCAGAGTGTATGAATTGAATGGGTGGAAGAAAAAAATGAAAATAAAATAAGGGGAGGATTCGAACCTCCATCTTCCATTGCTGGATATTCTCCCAATTGAACTACCCAGGAAAACACCGTGACTCTCGCTTTTACGGATTCGTGTCAAATATACAGCAAATAATTGAAATTTTAATGATATGAGCAAAACAAAAATACTATTGGAACTAAGTCCGGAAAGAAGCCTTTCTACCGAGTACATCCGTAAAGGCGGTTTTATATGTCCGCAGTGTTGCGGCAACGGGTGGCATTGGGCGGAAGATGAATTCGGAGACCGTTACAAGAAGCCCTGCAAAGATTGTCATGGAACGGGCAATGTTTCGGCAGTAATCACTATTGAATGGAAATAACTTCACTATTGAAGTAACGGAAGTTAAATAGCGCCACCAAAGGCGCTATTTCTTTTTATAAGTGTTTGATTGTTAAATATAATCCTTATTTTTGTGCAGTTGTAAGTAGCATTTATCCCCGTTCCGATCATATGAAGAAAGGTAGAAACAAAGAATTGATCCAGCGTCGCAATGCCGCCATTATCCGGCGTTGGTACTTTTGGACGGAAATCAAGCGTCTGCGCTTTGATGACGCCTTGAAACAGCTGGCATACAATGAATTCTTTATCGCTGAAAAAACAGTGATGGACGTTCTGCGGCAGAATGTCCACGAACTCAAAGATATGGGTTCACGGACAATGCCGAAAATCAAATGTCCCCGTATTTCCGCCTCACAACTGGAATTATTCATTGAGACTTAAATTTTCCGTACACTTAATTTTACTTTCACTGAATCGGATGCAACTTTGGGCTGTTCCGCATCCGATTCTTTTATTTCTGTGGTATAGGCAGTTTCATACACCTTTATTCCGTGGTTATAGGTATATGTCCGGCTGTTTATCCTTATGAAATCAGACAGGCTTTTATCCGGATGAAACCCTTTTACCAGTTTATGAAGCGTTTTAGCCAGTTGCGCACGCCTTTTTACCGCTTCCAACGTACCTGAACGGTAATGCGTGTCATTGTAGCAATCCAGAATCAAACGAGTTTTTACGTTAATCAATCCTACTTGTCCCCCATTTCCGATGTTGCTCCACTCCACGTTTCCACCGTCAACCAGCACACATGGACAAGTCAACGGATAGGTTTCCGGTGTTTCCTGATCCATCATTTCCAACTGACCGTAGTCTTCGTCAATATAGCTTATATATGGCATGTTGTCACCTATATGCTTGATAAGTTCTATTTGTAATTCTTCAGATTCCATCAGTCTGCTAATTTTTGAATTTCTTTTTCAATGGTTGTTTTAATCCTTGCGGTCAATTCCGCACTTTCTCCGATAAACTGTCTTTTTGGAAGGTTTACCGTTAATGTCGTTTTTTTTGTTAAGGCCATAGCCTTGTACTTTTCCGCTTCCGGTGGTAACAGTTCCGGCAATTTCACGCCGCTTCCGGGCTTTATGCCCAGTGTTTTAAAAAACATGGCCCAAAAGTATTTCCGCATTTGGGGTGTAACGGTAGGATGCGTCGTTCCTCCAGTGTTGTGTATAAGTGCATAAGGTACGTCGTTAAACACCCGTACCGCTCCGATACCGGGTATATATTGGGTGGAATTCATCAGGTGGTTACGTCCGGATGTCAATGTCCCGTAGTTTGAACCCGCATCCGTTCCGCCTATTCGCTTTGCAGGCTTCCACTTATGCAGTCCGTTGTCGACAAAGCCTCCTTTGCGGAAGTTGGCTTTAAAATGTCTGACGGCAAGGTTTCCCACCTTCACCGGAATGGTACGGTTCACCAGCCTTTTTACTTCATCGACTTTATTACGGACAATTTTATCTAAATCTTTGGCCTCCATGGTTGTATATTAAATATTTTATATATATTTGCATCAAATCGCTGACAACGGCGATTGCATGTGCTACGGCACGTTGCCTTGCAGAGGGGATTTATCCCCTCTGTGTTATTTATAAAACTTCCCATCTTTAAACAAACGTCTTATTTCCCCTTTTTCATATATCCATACTTCTTTAAACGCATTGGGAACAGTTTCTAATCTTGCTGTAATCGCTTTTCTAATAAATCTCTCAGAACATCCCTTTGTATTATCTATCACAACATAAGGAGACTGCGATAAGCCATGTGAGAGCATGCGCCCTACCTTTTTCTTTTTCCATGGTTTGGTAAATCCTTCGAACTCATAGAATGTACCATCAACGGAGAAATCCGGGCATTTCCCGTAATATTTTGTTCCTTTCAATGCGCCGTATATCCTTTCGTAATCCGGCGATTTGACATGCACGCGCGGTGTGATCCTTGCTGTTTTTCCCATTTTTGCGAACTGGTTACACATGGTATAAATGGCCTTGTAGTCCGGTTTGTCGAAATCAGAATCTCTATGTACAAGAAGCCGCCCTCCGTTTTTGTATTCCTTCTGTACCTTAAATCCGGTATCCTTTCCCGATTCCACCAACCGTGCCGCATATTGGCAATTGTAACAGTCCTTTTTCCTGTTCTCAATTATAAAGCGTTTCTTTCCCCCATTTAAAGGGCACACACCACAGTTATTAGGAAAATACGGGTGGTCATTGGAAAACAATTCCCTATCTTTTCCCGGATTATTCTTTAACCCCGGTTGTGCGGTCGGTGTATTGTCCAATTCTTCGGAGTATGTTCCGGAATCTTCATCGGTGGCCTCCAATGAACATTTGCAATTCCACCTGTCGCCGGGCCGATGGCGTTCCCAAAACGGATCATCTATCGGTAGCGTCAGCCTTGCTTCCCAAAAGCGCCTATGTACTTTATCGGGATCAAGCGATGTCGTGGGCAACCATGTGAGATTGGGCAATACGTCCTTTTCCGCTTCGAACTGTCTCCAGTCAGCCGCCTGATGGGCGCGTATCACCGCTGTATCGTATTCCGTTTTCAGCCACCGTTCATTAAAATGCGAGACAATGCCTTCCGTTCCCTTTTTCCACTCCGAAAAAGACTTTAGGCCGCCATCCTTTGAGACCATTTGATCGGCTAATAAGCGTTGAAATGTATGTGTCCGGAAAGCGGCAAACACTTCGTTGTTTGTCTTCAGTTCCTTGATGAAATGGTCACTATGTGATATGGCGTATCCCTGTTCGCTCACACCTGTAACCATCGCTTCATTGAATAGGGCCAACGTTTCCCGGAAGAGTCCCGGATCGAGTTCTTTTCCCGGACTTATCTTCTTGGCATAAATGTTACGCAGTGCATTTTCTATCACATCGGTGGAAACGTGAATGAACGTGTCCGCCGCTTCGTTACGCAATCCGTGACAACAAGGACACGGCGAACCGTAATAAAGTCCATTCACTACCATTCTAAAGCCCCGTCGTCCTTGTGTGGGGCTAAGGCGAAAAAATTCATGAAGCGGTTAAAGAGCGTCCAACAGCCAGGAAGGGATGCGCCCGGTTTTCCCTCTTCCGGCATGGGTGTGTTATAGGCTTCAATGTTAGCCTGTTTCAACCTTTTATTGACTTCCGCCTCTTCCTCCATTTTCTTCTTCTGCTCTTCATAATTCTCCGGTTTTTGAATCGAAAAGGTTTTATACAAATAATCGTCTGATATGGGAAGCCCGATAGCGTACATTTTCATAATAACGTCCGCCTGTTGGCTTACGTTCACCGCCTGTTCCCTGGCATATACGAACTCACCGCCTTGTACGTTGATACCGAGATTCTCAAAAATATCCGTCATGTGGTAATTAAGGATATCCAGCACGTTGTCCCGATCGTCCGCCTTAATTTCGTCCTCTTCTTCCTTATGCACCTTTCCAAGTGATTGTGTGCCGTTTTCCTGTGCGTCAGTGGTCAGCGTGTTGCCCAACACGCAGATGGACATTTGCGAATCACAATAGTCATTAAATCCTCTGAACAAATCGGCACTTCCGGTCTTATTGCCGGATTCTATCAGGTTCAATGTGGAACTCTTGGGATGGATATAGACAGCCGCCGCGCCTTGTTGCCTTGCATCCAACAGCAGTTTCTTTCTAGATTCCTCATCTCCCGCATCGTAGGTGTATTCTCGGATAGGTATTCCGAATATCTGACAGAACTTGGCCCAATCGCCCATGTTATTACGCTTGTAAAGTACATAGGGAACAATAGCCGCCATCATGCCAACGTCCCGTTTTTCGCCAATGAACAGGGTGTTAGGAAACATTTCAAAAGGGAATCCAAGCAGGTGGTCATGTTCATGTTGAAGTATGTTTCCCCGCACAGGGTCTACGTGCCGATGGTCGATACTTTGGTAGCCAATCCACCCCTTTTGGTCTTTATAGAACTGGTACAGGTTAAAGCCGTACAATTCCGCATCAAACGTGGATTTTAAAAACTTCCTGAACCACGGGGCGCGGATTTGTTCGTTCACCTCCGGCACGGGTTCACCATTTCGCCGGAATTCAATCGGAGTGCGGGATATGCCGATACGGCGTTTGTTAATGATTCCCCGTAAATGTAAATCCAGCATGGCTGATTCGTACATGTCGTACAAGCCCGAACGGTCTGAAATTTCAATCTGTTTTGCGGCGTTCAAGCGGTTCATCCACTGGCGTATGTCGAAGAAGAAAAGTTCGGGCTGCTGCAAAATGATATCCGGTAGTTCCGTCATGCCCGGAAGCGGGGTGATTCCTCCGGCTGTGATGATCCGTTGTGCCGTTTTAGATGCCTTATCGTTTTTCTTATACTTCCTATTTTCCATATTATAAATTGTTTAAACGGTGATTTAACAGTGTTTTAATAGTGCGTTGCGTGGAACGGGTCGGATTCAATGCGCCACGGCGAATTATCGTTTATCTCTTCCTGCGTCAGCATGTCCGCCCCATCTATATTGATGTCCTGTTCCGCAACGGCTTTCAGCCATGTAAGCGCCCTTTCGTACCTGTCCTTCCGGATGGATGACATCTTATAGGGATTGTGTAAGCAAAACATGTGGTACACGGCTATATCCTTTGCATACATCAATATCAGGGCATGGCGTTCATCCCCCCGTTTTGAAAAGATGGAATTCACGTCATACCGTTTGTTCAGGTATGCTTTCATTTCCATAATGGCAGCGTCCTCGCACGTTTCGATAACCGCCTCATTGGTACGTACCAAAGCATCTAATATTTCCGCATGGATAGTAGCGTCATAGTCTGTTTTGTTGATAAAGTCACTCATGATTAATATCTGTTTATATCCTGTTCTTTTAAATCGTGATAGGTAATCGTATCAATGGGTTCGTCTTCCTGTATCTTATCCTGTATCTTTCGGATAGCGCCTTCTATACAGTCCGGGCCATCGGCAGGGTATGGCATATTCATTTCAAAAAGCTGGAATTGCTCTGCCAGTTCTTTCATGTTCGGATCATTCTTTTCCTCATCGTTGAAGATAAGGTATCCCAAACGATTGATCGGCTCTAGCCGTGCCTCTATACGGGTGGCCTTATCGGTTTTCTTTTTATCGTCTCCGTTGATGTAGATGTCTAGATGATTGGTTTTCCGGGCTTCCCTCATTTTGGGTTGAAATACCTCCTCGAAAAAAGGGTCTTGCAAAGAGTTGTTTTCCATCCAATAGTATACCGGAACACAATTCCCCAGATATTTGGCCAGTTCAAAATACCACTGTATGAAATTAGTGCTTGTCTCCTGTTTTAAGAATCCTTTGATAACGTAGTATTTTTTTTTGTACTTTCCGACAGCAAACACCGCTTTAAAAGAATTCTTTTTCTGAGTTTTTGAAGATTGCGAAGGGTCTCCATATACTACGATGAACTTGAATTTTCTTAACGGAGGGACTTTTCCGAAAGTCAGGTTTTTAAAAATAGTCCCTTCCGATACCGGGTTATTGAAATATTCCCCTTGGGCAGATTTGGCAGACATCTTCGAAAGTACCCGTTCGATGTGTTCTTCCGTATTCTTTTCGGGCCATGTGGATCTTCCCTCCTTATCCCGGATGTTCACGATGTCCCAATGATCCGCCATCTTTCCGGCCCGTACGATGCAGCAGTCTTTAGCGATGATGTTACCGCAAAAGACTATTAAAGTCGGTTCGGAGATGGAACGTGTCGGATAAAGAGCCTTTTCCCACCATTCCCATTTCTTTTTCAAGGTTTCCGGGTTGCGGCAGTCTTCATCGGTATCAAAGTCGTCAAGCAGCAGTACATCCGGACGGATGGCCTCGTTCCGGCTGCCACGTGGTGCCGACCCGGCACCAATAGCCATAAATGACGCCCCGCACTTGCATTTGAAAGCGGTGGATGTCCATTCACCCAATACCATTTGTTCGCCATAGAATTGCTTGATTCGGGCATTCTTTTCTAATATCGCCCGGTAAGGCGATAATAGTTTTTCGGCGGACAGTATGGTAGCGGAAGCAAGTACCACATTCTTTTTCCTTCCGGTTAAAATAAGGTAAAGCACACAGAACATAACCACGGTTGACTTTGCCAGTTCTCTAGACCACGACAATACCTCAAACCATTCATCATTATTGATGATCCGTCTGATGGCTTTTGTATGGAAGGGTGCAAAGGGGTATTTCGCGTAACCGGGAAAAAAGAACCTGATCCATTCTATCGGGTGTGCCTCCAAATAAGCCAGTTTCTTAACCCTTTCGCTTTCATTCAAACAGGGTTCTTCCGGAGTGGCGTTCCGGGTATCATTCAAAAAATCTTCCCACTCCTTCTTTTTGGCCCTCTCTTCCGCTGTCATTTGATTTGTTCTTTAATGAATAAATCCCAAAGCTCAATGAATTCTTTCGCCTTGTTCAAATCATTCTGGCGCAACCATGTGATGAACCGGGTACCGACATTGATGATGTCTGTCAACCCGACCTCTCGTTCCAACTTTTGGATGGCAGCACCTAGTTTATTCAATGTGTCCGCTTCTTGTGCGGTAGCTATCCGTTTCCCTTCTTCCCTATCCGAAATAGCCGTAAGAATATGATTGATCTGTTCACGCAACCGTGAAATATTCTGTTCGTTGGTGACCGTATTGGCGGCTTTCAGTTCTTTCCATTTACCCTTTTCCGCCCATCTAGATACCGTTTGTCTCGCCAGTTCCAATTTTTCCGCAATCTCCACGACGGTATATTGTGTATTCATATAAAACTGGAAGGCCAGCTCCTTTTTCTTGTTATTTGTCAGTTCTGCCATACTTGAAAAGTTTGTTTGCTGCAAATATCTTATAAAAAGGTGTGTTATAAAAAATCTGTTTTTGTGGTAGCATATTATAATACAGATGTTTATATTATAATATCCTATCATGGATTTGCAGTTTTTCAGTCCCGTTTTAATCATCCATATTTGCGAAAAATTAATCGGCAGATGAATCTATTTAACCAAATAATCGAAGAGGGTACTTGCAAGCTATATCTTTATGGGGATATAGGAGGCGAGAAGGTAGACAGTGAGCGCATTGTCACTGAATTGATAACACTTTCAGCTACTTACGACAAAATCGAAATACATATCAATTCATCGGGTGGCGAAGTCTTTTCAGGCATCGCCATCTTTAACGCCTTGCGTTCGTGCAAAGCGGACATCACCCTTTACATAGACGCCTTGGCCGCCTCCATGGCGGGTATCATTGCCCTTTGCGGCAAACCCCTTTACATGTCACAGTATGCACGCCTGATGCTGCATAACATATCCTGCGGCTGCATGGGAAACAAACAGGAATTACGCTCTACCGCCGATTTGGTGGAAGGGCTTGAAAAGGACGTGGCAAAAATGATTGCATCCCGTACAGGCATGACGGAAGAGGAATGCGTCAAAACCTATTTTGACGGGAAAGACCACTGGATTACCGCAAAGCAGGCACTTGAATTAAAACTGATAGACGGCATTATCGAAGATAAGGAAATCGAACCTTCGGATGACGTCGAAAACATTTCCGCGCAATTTACTAACCGCCTTAGGATGAAGGCACAAAAAAACAATGATATGGCATTATTTGACGAATTAAAGAAACGGCCTGTCTTTTCCGCCTGTACGGATGACACGGCAGTGATTAGAATGATTTCCACACTGGAAAACAAAGCCGTCAAGGTTGACGCTTTGGAAACAAAGGTTACGGAACTTACCTTACAGCTAAAGGAAGTGAAGGCTTCGGCACATAAGACGCTTGTAGACGCCGCCATCGAATCAAAGAAGATCACCGAGGCGCAACGAGAAACATTTATGAACCTGTTGTCTTCCGACGAAACAAACACGAAAAAATTACTTGAAAGCATGCCTGGAAAAAATTACCCTCTTATTACCGACTATCTGGAAAGCGGCAAGAATGGAAAAGGCGGAGCGCCAGACCTTCTTACCATGTCGTGGGATGAAATAGATAAGGCCGACAGGTTGCAGGAACTAAAAGAAAAGTACCCGGACGCTTTCAAGGCAAAATTCAACGCGAAGTTTAACAAATAACAATTAAGAAATGGCATTACAAAAAGAAATTTGGTTAGGAACCATCGTTGAAAATCTCTTCCCGGATAACTCTTTCGCTTCAAAATCTGTGGATGATTCCGGTTTTGTAGATAACAAGAAAGTGCACATTCCCAACGCGGGAAAGCCTTCCGCAGTAAAGACCAACCGTGATAAATTTCCCGCGACGGTTGAGACCCGGACGGATAATGATCTGGAATATGAGATGGACGAACTGACCACCGATCCCATCCGAATTCCTAATAAGGAATCGGTAGAATTATCATACGCAAAGCGTTCGTCAGTAGTTTACAATGACAGGGAAGAATTGCGTAAGAACGCCGCAATCAATATCTTACGCCGCTGGGCAAAGACTGTTCCGGCAGCAAGTCGCGTCATGACTTCCGGTTTGGCAGAGGTCTCCCATCTGACAGGCACAACCGGAAAGCGTCTGGCTGTTGTCAAAGCGGATATCAACAAACTGATGAACCTGTTCAACTCACATGATATTCCCCAAGACGGGCGTTACCTGTTACTTGACGCAACCATGTACGGACAATTGTTCTCCAGTCTGACTGAAGCGGAAGGAAATGCCTTCTTGGCTTGCGCGGATGCCTCAAAAGGCATATTGGGCAATTACGCAGGTTTCAATATCATGATGCGTTCCACGGTGTTGCCGTTAAAGGCTGATTTCTCCATCAACGCGGGGGAAGCCGCGGCCACTGATATTGCAGCCGGGTTCGCATGGCAGGAAAGTTGCGTATCCCGTGCGATAGGTGATACGAAGATGTTCGGCAAAGAGGATGACCCGACCTATTACGGGGATATTTATTCGTTCTTAGTGCGTTGCGGCGGTTCGGCACGCCGTTACGATAATAAAGGCATTGCCCTGCTTTGTCAGACCACGGCCGTACAGGAACCCACCGAATAAAAAATAACTTATGTTACCTAGAATAAAAATATCATACGAAAATGGCCTGCTTGGAACACAAGCGGAAAACAAGGACGGGTATTTCCTCCTTTTAGGTGGTGCGGTGACGGTCGCGGAAACGTTCGCTTTGCATACAGCTTATGAGGTGCGGAAGCTTTCAGAACTTGGGAAACTCGGTGTGACAGCTGAGAACAA
>ENA-OPAR01000814-OPAR01000814.1-human-gut-metagenome-genome-assembly--contig:-NODE-814-length-12850-cov-6.625791_pt1 | contig 12850 bp, 10 predicted proteins | sample MGYA00241061_ERZ501438 | MGnify/ENA primary metagenome ERZ501438 (study PRJEB25962, sample SAMEA2042580) | human gut metagenome | biome: human gut; feature: human-associated habitat; material: faeces...
TATAGGTCTTGGGGATGAAGTCGGCGTTGGGGTTCTCCTTCAGGTACAGGTACTGGGCAGCAATGTTCAGCGCGTTCAGGTGCTGGCGCTTATACTCGTGCATACGCTTGACCTGACAGTCAAAAATGGAGTTCGGGTCGATGACCTGACCGGTGCTCTTTGCCAGATAGTTGGCAAAGTTGGTCTTGTTCGTCAGCTTGATCTCGTTCAGGCGCTTGAGAACGGTCTTGTCGTTCTCGAACTTGTTCAGCTTGGACAGATCGGAAGCATCGTGCTTGTAGCCATCGCCGATGGTCTCATCCAGCAGCTTGCACAGGCCGGGGTTAGAGGCCAGCAGCCAGCGGCGGTAAGCGATGCCGTTGGTCACGTTCTTGAAGGCCTGCGGCTTGAACAGGTAGTAATCGTGGAAGACGCTGTCCTTGATGATCTCGCTGTGCAGCTTGGACACGCCATTGATGCTGTTGGCGGTGTAGGCGCAGATGTTTGCCATGCGCACCTGATTGTCGCCGATCAGTGCCATATAGTCGATCTTGCCCTTGTCGCCGGGGAAGACCTTCTCCAGCTCTGCGCGGGCGCGGCGGTCCATCTCCACCACGATCTGGTAGATGCGGGGCAGGGTCATCTTGAAGATATCCACGTTCCACTTTTCCAGAGCCTCAGCCATGACGGTGTGGTTGGTGTAGGAGAAGACCTTCTGGCAGATGTCGAATGCCTTGTCCCAGCCAAAGCCGCACTCATCCAGCAGAATGCGCATCATCTCGGGGATGGCGAGGGTGGGGTGGGTGTCGTTCAGCTGGATGGCGACCTTGTCAGGCAGGTTCTCGAGGGTCGCATAGCTGGACAGGTGGTTCTGGACGATATCGCCGATGGATGCGGCAGACAGGAAGTACTGCTGGCGCAGGCGCAGGATCTTGCCCTCAACATGGTTATCGTTGGGGTACAGCACCTTAGAGATCAGCTCTGCATTGGCGTTCTTGCTCATTGCAGTGTTGTAGTTGCCAAGAGAGAAGCTGGACATATCAAAGTCCGGGGCCTTTGCCTGCCACAGGCGCAGCTTTGCAACGCCCTTGCCGTCGTAGCCCTGCACATACATATCAGAGGGAACAGCCATGACGCTGTTGTAGTTGGTGTGCTGGATATAATGGAAGCCGTTGTCCCAGTTCTCGTGAATCTCGCCGTCAAAGCGCACTTCCACAGCCTGATCGGGGTGGCTCTTCAGCCAGACCTGACCGCCGGGCAGCCAGTTGTCGGCACGCTCCTGCTGCCAGCCGTCCACGATCTTCTGCTTGAAGATGCCGTACTCGTACAGGATGGAGTAGCCGGTGCCGCAGATGCCGGTGGTGGCCATGCCGTCCAGATAGCAGGCAGCCAGACGGCCCAGACCGCCGTTGCCCAGGCCTGCATCCGGCTCTTCCTCAAAGATGCTGTCAATGCTGATATCAGCGTCGGACAGGGCCTTTTTTGCCACCTCGTCCAGACCCAGGTTCAGCAGGCTGGTCTTCAGGCTGCGGCCCATCAGGAACTCCATGCACAGGTAATACACCTGCTTGGTGCCGGTGCCAATGGCCTTGGACTGGAACTTCTTGTGGTTCTCACTCATCATCTGGCGGCAGATCAGAGCCAGAGAGCGGTAGATCTGCTGGTTGGAAGCAACGCTCAGCTCCACGCCGTACTCGCTGGTGAGCTTGTCCTGAAGAAGTTTACCGAATTCTTTCGATGTCATAAAGGTACTCCTATCCGCATAAGTTTTCAGCTTTGCTAAAATAATTGAAATAATTGGCACCTGCAGGCACTTTCCCTCACTTGCTCTGCCGCCAACATAACAAAGATATTATAATATGGCAGAATGACAAATGCAAGGAATCAGGGGATTTTTTCTGTAACTGACATTTTTTATTGAACTTTCTGATAAATATGCCAAAATTTCAAAAAATACACTTTTTCTTGATGCTTATTTATATTATAATAAGGAAAGAAAGCTGTGTTCCGAAACATTTTCGGGGACAAACTCCGGGAGAAATGTGCCGGGTAACTCGCCCGGCGGGTGACAAGACACCAAAACGGTACCGGGAACGGTACCGTTTCCCGGCAAAAATCAGAAGATCACTGCCCGCTGCGGGCAGAAAAGGATAAAAAGGGGAAACAGATATGGTCAACAAGGTACGGGTGAACATTGCAGGTACGCCGTATGCCATTGCTACGACGGACCCGGAAAAATATATTTTGTCGCTGGCGAAAAAGCTGGATGAAGACATCACCAAGCTTTTGGACGATAATGCGAATCTTTCGGTGACTAAGGCGGCGGTGTTCTGCGCCATGGATTATCTGGACGAATACCGCAAGAGCACCGGCAGTGCTGAGAATATGCGCAGCCAGATCCAGGATTACATTGCGGATGCTACCCGCGCAAAGCTGGCGGAAGATAAGGTCAAAGCAGAGAATGAGGTGCTGCGGCGGGAAGCTGCCGCCCTGCGCGAACAGCTGGAAAAGATGCGCAATAAGGAAGCCCGGCGCGAGGAGCGCGCCCAGCAGGCGGCACAGCAGTCTGTTGCCGAGGGCGAAGCGGACAAGGCGGAATAAGCCGTTTACAGAATAAAGGAGAAGTATGTCAAAGATCGAGATCCTTGCCCCGGTGGGCAACGAAGAAATGCTGCGTGCCGCTGTGTTCAGCGGTGCCGACGCAGTGTATCTGGGTTTTTCGGGTTTCAATGCCCGCACCAGTGCCAACAATTTTAACGCGGATACGCTGAAAGATGCGGTCGCCTTCTGCCATGCGCGGGGCGTGGCTGTGCATGTGGCGCTGAACACCACCGTCTATGGCGGCGAGCTGCCCGCGCTGGAACAGGCCATCCGTGCCGTTGCAGCCAGCGGTGCCGATGCGGTCATCTGTCAGGATCTGGCAGTGGCAACGCTGATCGGTAAAATTGCACCGCAGCTGCCGCGCCACGGCTCCACCCAGATGAGCGTGCACAGCCTGCAGGGTGCGCTGGAGCTCAAGGAGCTGGGCTTCACCCGCGTGGTGCTGGCCCGTGAGCTGAGTATGCCCGAGGTGGAGCATATCACAAAGCACTGCGGCATCGAGACCGAGTGCTTCGTGCACGGCGCGCTGTGCATGTGCGTCAGCGGCCAGTGCTACATGTCGGCCTTTCTGGGCGGACGCAGCGGCAACCGCGGTTCCTGTGCCGGCCCGTGCCGCCTGCCGTTTGAGGCAAATGCCCTGCCGGAGGGCAAGCCGGGCCGCCTGCACCACCTGTCCTTAAAGGATAATTCGGTCATTGATAAGCTGGACAAGCTGCAGGCGCTTGGCGTGGCATCGGCAAAAATCGAGGGCCGTCTGCGCACGCCGGAGTATGTGGCGGCGGCAGTCAGCGCCTGTCTTGCAGGCCGCGAGGGCCGCGCCTACGACCGCGACCTGTTGAAGAATGCTTTCAGCCGTTCCGGCTTCACCTCCGGCTATCTGGATGGAAAGATCGACGGCACCATGTTCGGCGTGCGCAGTGAAGCAGATGCAGAACAGACCAAAAAGACCCTGCCCATGCTGCGGGAGCTTTACCGCCGTGAGCGCAGCCGCGTGCCGGTAAAGATGAAGCTGGAAATTGAAGAGGGCGGCGAAAAGCTCACTGTCACCGATGCAGACGGCAGCAAGGCCTTTGCCTATGGGGATGCAGAGCCGCAGCCTGCCCGTACTGATCCCACCGAAAGCCTGCACCGCAGCCTTGCCAAGACCGGCGGCACGCCTTTTGCGGTGGAAGATCAGGACATTGCCGTGGAAATGGACGGTGGGCCGTGGTTTATCCCGGGCAGTGCGGTGAACGAGCTGCGCCGCGAAGCGCTGGATGCCCTGCTCAAAAAGCGGGAAGTGCTGCGCCCGTGGCCCACCACCGAGGAGCATGTGCCTGCCCTGCCGCTGCGCACCCTGCCGCCTCACCGTACCCTGCGTGCCCGGTTTGAGAGCTGGGAGCAGGTGCCGGAGCGGGCGCTTGACGGCATCGAGTATCTCATCCTGCCCATTGCGCAGGCCGACCGCGTGCCCCGGGAATGGCGGGCAAAGACCCTTTTGGAACTGCCCCGGGTCATGTTTGGCAAGCTGGAAGAAGATACCGCCCGCCGCATCGCGGCCACGCAGGACTCCGGTTTTGCAGGCTATGAGGTGAGCAATATCGCCCACCTGCGCCTGTGCCGGGGCCTGCCCATGAGCGGCAGCTTTGGCCTGAACATCACGAACCAGCTGGCCGCGCAGTTCTACGCGGACAACGGCCTTGGCTCCATGCTCATCCTGCCCGAGGTGAAGGACAGCGACATCAGCACCATTGCGCCCACCCATAACGGCAGGCCGGTGCCCACCGGCGTGCTGGTGTACGGCCATATGCCGCTGATGATCACCCGTGCCTGTCCGCTGCAGAACATCCACGACTGCGCCCACTGCGACAAGACCGGCGAGCTGACCGACCGCAAGGCCAAGAAGTTCCCAGTGCGGTGCGGCCTTGGTGTGCGCACCATCTATAACCCTGTACCTATTTATATGGGGGATAAGCCGGGCGCTTTGACGGTGGACTACGGTGTGGCTTACTTCACGCTGGAAAACCGGGAGGAAGCGGCCAAAATTCTGGAGATGATCCGCACCCATGCACCCTTTGAAGGTGATTTTACCCGTGGGTTGTATTTTAAAGGTACAAACTGAAACTCCTTCCGTCATTGCTGACGCAATGCCGCCTCCCTGAGGGAGCTGTCGAGCGTATGCGAGACTGAAGGAGCTGCTATAAAATCAAAACGAGGTATACTATGGAACCCATTACAGTAAAATATAAGGTATTGGACACCCGTGCCAAGGTGCCCTCTTACGCAACCCCCGGCTCTGCTGCAGCCGACCTGTGCGCCGTACTGGACGCGCCGCTCACCCTTGCCCCCATGGAGCGGGCACTGGTGCCCACCGGCCTTGCCATCGAGCTGCCCGGCCCCCACAGCGTGGCACTGGTGTACGCACGCAGCGGCCTTTCCATCAAGCACGGCCTGTGCATGGCCAACGGCGTGGGTGTGGTGGACAGCGATTACCGCGGCGAGCTGAAGGTGCCCATGGTCAATCTGGGCAGGGAAGCCTACACCATTCAGCCCGGTGAGCGTGTGGCCCAGCTGTGCATCGCACCGGTGTACACCGCTGCCTTTGTGCCTGCCGAAGAGCTGGGCGATACCCAGCGCGGCGAGGGCGGCTTTGGCTCTACCGGAAAGTGAGATGGAATCATGAACCTGATCTTAGCTTCCGGCAGCCCGCGCAGGCGGGAGCTGCTCTCCTTATATACCACCAATTTCACCGTCTGCGTCAGTGACTTTGACGAAAGTGCAGTGCAGGCCGCTACGCCTGCCCATCTGGTGGAACAGCTGGCCCGGGGCAAGTGCCTTGCTGTTTCGGCCCAGCACCCGGGCGCTGTGGTCATCGGCTGTGATACGGTGGTGGATGTGAACGGCGAGGTGTTCGGCAAGCCACACAGCGAAGAGGACGCAAAGCGGATGCTGCGCGCCCTTTCCGGTGCCACCCACGAGGTGCACACCGGCGTGTGCATCTCGGACGGTACGCGCGCTGAAAGCTTTGTGGACAGCTGCCGCGTTACCTTCTTCCCGCTGGGTGAAGAGGAGATCGACTTCTACGCTTCCACCGCCGAACCCTACGATAAAGCCGGTGCCTATGCCATTCAGGGACGGGCGGCCCTCTGGCTGGACCGTATTGAGGGCGACTACTACACCATCATGGGTCTGCCGGTGAGCCGCACCGTACAGCTGCTGGCACATTTTGTGTGATAAAACTGGAAAAAACGAAGAAAACTTGCGCAAACGCTTGAGAAATCATTGCCTTGCGGCTATAATAGAACCGTGTTATTCTGCGCAAAGGCGGCACAAAAGGGCTGCCGGATGTTCTGGCGCTATAGATAAAATGGGAAGCATAAGGAGAATTTTTACAATGGGCCTGTTTTCTAAAGATGTAGGTATCGATCTGGGTACCGCAAATACTCTGGTATATATGAAGGGCAAGGGCATCATCATGCGGGAGCCTTCGGTCGTGGCTGTGGATACCAAGACCGACGAGGTACGCTGTGTGGGTGCCGAGGCAAAGGCTGTCATTGGCCGTACCCCCGGCAGCATCGTGGCTGTGCGTCCGCTGAAGGATGGCGTGATCGCTGACTTTGACATCACCACCAACATGCTGGAAAATTTCCTCAAGAAGGCATGCGGCAACAGCATGTTCTCCCGCCCCCGCGTGGTCATCTGCATCCCGTCCGGCGTTACCGAGGTGGAGCGCCGCGCTGTGCGCGAGGCTACCCTGAAGGCCGGTGCCCGTCAGGTGTCCGTCATTGAGGAACCCATGGCAGCAGCCATCGGTGCGGGCCTGCCCATCAGCGAGCCTACCGGCAGCATGATCGTGGATATCGGCGGCGGCACGGCTGAGATCGCTGTGATCTCTCTGGGCGGCATCGTGGCCTCCCGCAGCGTGCGCATGGCAGGCGATATGTTCGATCAGGCCATCATCGCCTTCATCAAGCGCAAGTACAACCTGCTGATCGGTGAGCGCACCGCAGAGCAGATCAAGATCGAGATCGGCTCCGCCTATGCGCTGGACCCCGAAATGACCATGGAGATCAAGGGCCGTAACCTCGTGGACGGCCTGCCCAAGAACATCGTCGTCCACTCGGAGGATGTGCGCGAAGCTCTGCTGGAATGCCTGGTCAAGATCACCAGCGCCATCAAGGAAACGCTGGAGCGCACCCCGCCGGAGCTGAGTGCGGATATCATCGACCGCGGCATCACCCTGACCGGCGGCGGCGCACTGCTGCGCGGTCTGGATCAGCTGATCCAAAGCGAGACCGGCATCGACGTACACATTGCGGAAGACCCGCTGGACTGCGTGGCTAAGGGTGCCGGTGCGGTGCTGGATCATGTGGATGTCCTGCATGACGTGCTGGACACCGACGGCGGCCACATGTAACACGGGCAAGGCCCACACTTGCGGAAAAAGGCTCTTTTGCGCAGCGTCTGCGCTGATTTCCGCTGCAAACAATGTCTCTTGCGCGGATGGCAGGGCTGTCCGCGCTTTTCTTATGGCATGGCATCCACCCGAAACAGGAGGGTACTCCCTTGAAGGATTTTTTTGACACATGGAAATTTAAGATACTGGTAGCCGTGGCGGTGTTTCTGGTGGGCATTATGGCCTATGCCGGTGCCAACGGACGACTGACTGCTGCCCCGCAGGAACTGCTGGGCGTGGTGCTGATGCCGCTCCAGAAGGTCACATCGGCACTGAGCGGCGGCATTGGCTCGGTGTGGGAAAAATACACCAGCATCGATGAAGTCATGGAACAGAACGAACAGCTGGAAGCGGAGAATGCTGAGCTGCGCCAGCAGATAGTGGACTACGACCGCATCAAGGCGGAGAACGAAGCCTACAAGGCACTGGCCCGCATTCAGGATTCCAACACCGAAGCAAGCTATATTTCTGCCTTTGTGATCGGCCGCGACCCGCTGGATGAGTTCGGAGGCTTTACGCTGGACTGCGGCACGGTGAACGGCGCAGCCGTGAACGATGCTGTGATCAGCGATAAGGGCTATCTGATCGGCATGGTGGTGGAAGCCGACACCACCAGCTGCAAGGTGATGACCATTCTGCACCCCAGCTTCAGCGCTGCGGGCGTGGTATCCCGCACGCGGGAAAATGGCATTATCAATGGCAGCACCGATTATGCCGGTGACGGCCTGTGCGTGCTGACTAATTTGGAACGCGCCACTGAGACGAAGATGGGCGATCAGGTGATCACTACCGGTCTTGGCGGAGTGTTCCCGCCGGATCTGCTGGTGGGAACCGTGCAGAAGGTGGAGCCGGAAGTCAGCGGCAAATCTTCCATTGCAGTGGTGCGCCCGGGTGCAGACCCGCGCACGGTCAAGCACGTATTCGTTATTACCGACTATTAAGGGGGCGCATTTGTATGGAATCACGCCGCATGCGCAGCCGCAGCCAGATCCTGAAATGGGTCTGCTACGCGGTGGCACTGTTTGTGTGCGCGGCACTGCAGACGACCCCCGGCCTGCTCCAGCTGGGGCAGGCAAAGCCGCTGTTCATTCTGCCGCTGTGTCTGGCTGTGGCCGTGTATGAAGGCGAGTTTGCAGGTGCGCTGTTTGGTGCTGTGAGCGGCCTTTTGTGGGACTACACCGCCGGGCGCACCGTGGGTATGCTGGCGCTGGAGCTGCTGTTGCTCTGCTTTGCGCTTTCGGTGCTGGTGCAGGTGTATCTGCAGGGCAGCACATGGAACTTTGCGCTCATCAGCACCGGCACGGCCCTTGTGGTGCTCTCGCTGGACTGGCTGTTCTTCTACTACATGCCCGGCTACAGCTGGGCGCTGAGCCGCTGGCTGACCTTTGTGCTGCCTTCGGCCATGATGACGCTGGTGCCGTCGCTGATGCTGTTCAGTCTGGTGCGGCACATTTACAGCGCATTCAAAATCGACAACGGCGTAGTCTGAACCGCCGGAGGAAACGCGGATGAACCAAAACGAACGAAAAACCGTTGCGCGCCGGATGATCCTGCTCATTGCAGTGGCATGTGTTATCATGGGCCTGTACGTGATGCGGCTGATCTTTCTGCAGCTGGTCAACGGCGACGACTTCAAGGCCAAGGCCACCAACACCACCGACTATAACTTTACGGTCACGGCGGCCCGCGGCGATATCGTGGACAGCGCCGGGCGGCGCATTGCCACCACAACCACCAGCTACAATGTGGTCCTCAACAAACTGCTGATGGGCGACCGGGATCTGGATACCATGCTGCAGCAGATCGTGGAGCTGCTGCGTGCGAATGGCGAGAGCTGGAATGATACGCTGCTGATCGGTCAGGCGGACGCAGCAGGCAATTACGCCTTTACGGACGATGACACGTCCACCAGCGACCAGAAGCAGCTGGCAGACATGAAGGAAACGCTTGGTCTGCAGCAGTACGCCACCGCCAACGATGTAATGGAAATGCTGGTGGAAAAGAACGATCTGCAGGATTTTTCGCCGGAATGGCAGCGTGTGCTGGCCGGCATCCACTACGAGATGGACCGGCAGGCGTTCTCCAATGTGAACAATTTTGTCATGGCGGAGAACGTGAGCACCCTCGCGGTGGCCACCATCAAGGAGCACAGCCTGCAGCTGCCAGGTGTGGAGATCGTGGAAACCAGCGCCCGCAGCTACGACCAGAGCGATATCATCCCGGCGGTGCTGGGCCGTGTGGGCAAGATCACGGCGGAAAAGTGGAAGGTGACCGATTCCAACGGTCAGGTGACCTATCCGCTGCGGGAAAAAGGCTATAACATGAACGATGTTCTGGGCATTTCTGGTCTGGAATCCGTTTATGAGGACGAGCTGCGCGGCAAGGACGGCGTGGAGACCATCACCCGCAATTCGGACGGCGTGATCGTGGATACAAAGCTCACCACTGTGCCGGAGCCGGGCCATACCGTGCAGCTGACCATTGACAGCAACTTCCAGCGTGCCGTGGACAAGGCACTGGCGGACAACATTGATATGATCAACCGCGTGTACAATACCGGCACCATGAAAGCTGCCGCCGGTGCGGTGGTGGTGCTGGACGTGAAGGACGGCAGTGTGCTGGCTGCTTCCAACTATCCCAGCTATGACCAGAACCTGTATGCCGCTAACTACAGCGAGTACAGCTCCGACCCGAGCCTGCCGCTGTTCAACCGCGCATTGCAGGGCCTGTATACGCCGGGTTCTACCTTCAAGCCCGCCGTGGCGGTGGCTGCACTGGACAGCGGCCTCATCAACCAGTATTCTACCGTTTACTGCAACGGCGTGTACAACTACTTCAAGGATTACCACCCCCGCTGTACCCGCCATGGCCACAGCGGCAACATCGATGTGGTAACGGCCATCAAGTGGAGCTGCAACATCTTCTTCTATGATGTTGGCCGCCGCCTGACCAGCGATGTGTACGATGCCTATGCCTACAAGCTGGGTCTTGGCCAGCGCACCGGTGTGGAGGTGGGCGAGGCCGTGGGCCGTCTGACCACCAAGAGCGACTCCAACTATATGGCATCGCTGGATGTGCAGGCCGCCATCGGTCAGGGCAACACGGTGGTCTCGCCCATCCAGCTGGCTACCTACGCGGCAACGCTGGCCAACAACGGCACCCGTTACCGCACCCATTTCGTCAAGGCCATTCTGGACACCAACACCGGCAAAGTCCTGCAGGAGACCCAGCCCGAGGTGATGGACGTCATCGAGGACCGGGGCGACACCTTCGACCTCGTGCGGCAGGGTATGATCGGAGTGTCGGAGACGATGTCGGGCCTGAAAAACTACCCCGTCACCATCGCCTGCAAGACCGGCACCCCTCAGCGCAGCGAGACGTACTACGTCGGCAGCACCCGCAAGCATTACACCAACACCACGATGATCGCCTACGGCCCGGCAGAGGACGCTGAGATCGCCCTCGGCATCGTCATTGAGTACGGCGGCGGCGGCGCCCGCGCCGGCAACCTCGTGGCCGACATCTTCGACGCCTACTACGCCATGAAGGACGGCAGCCTGACGCTGGACGAGACAGGAGCAGGCGAGACGGCGGACACGACAGCCGACGGGCAGGATGCTGTGCCGGAGACTGTGGAAAACAACGACGCCCTTGCAGACGACACCGCTCCCGCAGAACAGCCCGCCGTCTGAGCGATGGTGCGTGGATTTGGCAGAAATCTATGAAAAATTGGAACTTTTGCCCGAAAAACAGTTGTAAAAAGACAGAAACTGTGATACTATGATATGTGCAAGATGATTGCCCCGGACAGGGGCGTGGGAAAAGGAGAGGTTGACCGATGACGATTGCACTGATTGCGCATGACTCCAAAAAAGAGCTGATGGTACAGTTCTGTACGGCGTACTGCCGGATTTTGAGCCAGCATAAATTGGTGGCAACCGGTACGACCGGCAAGATGATCGCCGAAGCCACCGGCCTGCAGGTGCAGCGCTTTCTGGCGGGCGTACAGGGCGGCGACCAGCAGATCGCGTCCCGCATCGCCTGCAACGAGGTGGACCTGCTGCTGTTCTTCCGCGACCCCATCAACGCAAAGCCCAGCGAGCCGAATGAGATGACTCTGCTGCGCCTGTGCGATGTCCACAACATCCCGATGGCCACCAACATCGCCACCGCTGAGGTCCTTATCCACGGCCTCGAGCGCGGTGACCTCGACTGGCGCGACATCGTGCATCCCCAGAACTGATCAATAAAACGAATCCCCCGTGCAGCTGAACTGCACGGGGGATTTTTTTGCTTCAACGGGCTTGCCCTCTCAGGCGTTGACCGGAAGCGAAAGATCTTACAGCTTAAAATCCTCCGCCATCTCTGCCACGTCCTCCGGGGCGAAATCGCCCAGCGGCAGGATGAGGCGGCTCAGGACCTCGGGCGGGAGGGCGGCAAGCGTTCCACTCTCGTCCGGTGCGCCGCTCTCGGGGGCGAACAGGTGGCTCATGCCCTGTGCGTCTGTCTCGATGCGGGCGTAGCGGCCAGAGGCAATATACTGGATGCCCAGTTTGTCGGCGGCAGTGAGCAGGGCCGCGAAGCGGGCGGCTTCGGCATCCTGTCCGGCCAGAGCCTCGGCGTTGAGGGTGACGCACTCCACGTCCAGCTTCTTTGCCAGAGCCCTGGCTGCGTCCACGGCGGCGTGTTCTTCGGGGGTGTCAGCCAGCCGGACGACCGCTGCCGCCACGGCAAAGCCCTGCTGCTGCAGGATGCGGACGGCCACGCCGCTGCGCACACTGCCGCTCAGACCCATCAGGACCCGGTCCTGTTCTTCGTAGGTGTCAAACCCGTTCCCGGGCAGAAAAGCATCGTTCATCGTCCCTGTCTCCCGCCATGTGCCTGGCTCTGGGCGACCGCAAGCTGGTCGCAGCGTTCGTTCTCCGGGTGGCCTGCGTGGCCTTTGACCCAGACGTAGGTGAGCTTGTGGCGGGCTTCCTGCTCCAGCGCCTGCTCCCAGAGGTCGGGGTTCAGGGCAGGGGAGCCGTCGGACTTTTTCCAGCCCCGGCGCTTCCAGCCCCTGGCCCAGCCTTTTTCCAGCCCGTTGATGACGTACTGGCTGTCGGAGCACAGCCGCACCTCGCAGGGCTCCTTGAGCTGGCGCAGCGCCTCGATGAAGGCCGTCAGCTCCATCCGGTTGTTGGTGGTGGAGGCGTCGCCGCCGCTGAGCTCCTTTTCGTAGACCTTGCCGTTAAAGCGGTAGCGCAGCACCGCGCCCCAGCCGCCGGGACCGGGGTTGCCGCTGCATGCGCCGTCGGTGTAAACTTCGACTTGTTTCATGCGTCTCTCCTGCATCATGTTTGTAGTACCTATTATTTAGAGCCATTTTGGCCCGTCTGTCAAGGGGCAGGGCATAATTTGCCACCGCCCGGCCCAAGCTTGGAATTGACAAAAGAGGCGAGAAATACTATACTTGTTGCAACGAAATGCGTATAGGGGCGCGCCGTGGGTGCGCTCACAGCGTTCCTGCCGAAGCGCCGCGGTCGCATCGAACAGATGGACTGGATGGGCAAAAGGCTTTCTGCGGAACCAGCAGCGTGGTATAAAACAACGCTGATAAAATGATTTCTATACGATGCATCCGACGGAAGCAGATGCGTTTTTATGCTTCCCTTAATGCAGGGCAGGCTGTCTTCCGGGGCAGACCTGTGCTTTGCTGATTGAATTTTGGAGGTTTTCGATGGCACAGACAAAAGAACAGAACCACGCTCCCGCTGCGGCCAATGCGTCCGGCGAAAAGCGCCCCCGCACTTCCCGCCGCCCCCACTACACCCGTCGGCCCCGCCGTCCCCAGCA
>ENA-OPAR01000818-OPAR01000818.1-human-gut-metagenome-genome-assembly--contig:-NODE-818-length-12830-cov-40.886341_pt1 | contig 12830 bp, 9 predicted proteins | sample MGYA00241061_ERZ501438 | MGnify/ENA primary metagenome ERZ501438 (study PRJEB25962, sample SAMEA2042580) | human gut metagenome | biome: human gut; feature: human-associated habitat; material: faeces...
AACTGTGTTAAACTACTTTTATTGTAGCTTGACACAGTTTAGTTTACACTCTCGCAAAGAAAGCACGGTCGTGCCCCCAAACCTTATCATCATAGTCATATACGAATGCCGTTTGAACCCAGTTCAAAAGCTTATTGACGGCATCGTGTTCATTCAGACCTGCAATCTTTTCTTGAAGAATAGGGTACAGTTGTTTTTGCACTTCTTGCTCCATAGGTGTATTGGCATACATTGCCCATCTCGTCATGAAATTACCATTGACTTCCGATGTTGGATAAGTGTTATAGAAGTCGATGAGGTTCTTGTTGACTTGCACATTCAAGGTCATATCCTTATATCTATCGGAAGATAGATTCCTTATCGGGGTAGGTTGGTAAGTAAAGAGTTGACTTTGTGGCATATATAGCGAAAGGGATTGTTCTTTTGGAAAAGCAAAGTCGCATACTTCCATTTTTTGAGTATCATTGCTAAGAGAATAGTAGTGGATACCATCTATGAGGAAGTATCCTTTGTCGTAGATGCCATGCTTGCTACCAAAAAGTAAATACAGTTTGTTGCCATTACGACCTACTCTCATCTGGTATCCACTTTGACTATAGATATAAGCTGTGGTGAGTGTCGCCAAGTTCCCTATGCCAAAGTGGTCTTTGGCAAAAGTATCTATTAAGTTGAGATACGCCCAATCGCATAGCTGCATTCTGATTCTTATCTCTAGGAAGTCTCGAATGGTATTGTCAAGTTGGTCGGTTGACAGTTTCTTCCATGCTTCTGCAATATGCTGATTATCACAGACGTCCAAGTCTATATAGATATCAGATGGGAAGCGAACACTACAGTCCGTACCACAATATATAAATTGACATTTGTTTTCCGCTTGTTGTTCCTTTTCATAGATAGGGGTGATAGGCTTGGGTTGCGGAGCTTGTTCTATTGGTGAAACTATATCCTTGATGGTGATAGCCTTATCCTCCATCTTCTTCCCTTTATCTTTGTTAGGTCTGATAACAGGAAAAACTATCTCGTCTTTTGGACGAGGAATAGCAGGAAGGGCCTTGTACTCCTTCCAAGCTTCTTTTACAAACTCTACATATTCTGCATTGCATTGAGCACGAAAGTCCTCATACTCTGCCTTTGCTTGCTTTTTAAAGTTCTCATATTGAGACTGGAAGTCGTTAGTTTGAGCAGAAGAAGTTGTCGGAGCAATAAAAAATATTGCTCCGGCAATAAAAGCTATTTTGAAATGTGGGATATTCATGCTGCCATTATTTGTTTAATGTCCAGTTTTTCCATTCATTACCAATTAAAGAAGTCGCCATAATAGAAGGTGACTGTAACTTTCCATTGGTAACAATCGATTGGCGTTCAACTTGTTCCTTAATATAGTCGCTAAGTTCTCCTAAAGTGGCATTTCCCTTCGTCTCTTGTAACTTCTTCAAAAGATAATAAGTAAACAACCCATGTTCTTCTTCTTTGTAAGGATATGCAGTTTCATCTCCTTGTGCAGCGGTAAAGACAACCATATTTCCTACAGGTATAGTTTGTTTTACTTTAATGGCTACTCCACGAGCTGAAGCTAGCATATTTCCGTCACGTTTAGCTCCGCTGAAACAAGCATCCAAGAAAACTGTGATAGACTTTGATGGTAAACTTCCAAAAGTTTTATATAAGTTTTCTAATGAATAACCTGTAGCTACATCTGAACCATACCCGTCTGTTGGTAGTAGATAAGCATTTTTGCTTTTTTCGTCAGGGATACCATGCCCTGCATAATAGAAGATAATTTTGGCATCGCCTTTGTAAACTTCTGCAACATCTTGAATCCATTTTACTTCATGTCTGATGTCATTAAGTGTAGCATTTGTTATTAAATGTATATTCTTTTCTGGAATGCCGAGGCAATTCCTGCAATACTCTTTAAAGATATTTCCATCATTGACTGCATATGGTACATTTGCCTCTTTATTGTATGTTTCATTAGCTATGACAATGGCAAAGGTGTTGCTATTGGAATTAATTGCTTCAGGAATATTTTTGTCAATGTCTGAACTGATAGAAGCAATTTTTATATCTTGATTTTTTGTGTTGATTTCCTTTTCTTTGATGATGATATTATTATTTGTAATACTCTGATTAATATGTAAATTGATGGTTTTGTTCTCTGCATATTCACCATACTTTTCTTTGACATATAGAGTAATAGGGACATCATTTGAAGCATAGTTATTGTTTATAATGAGCGGGTAATTGATGGATTTTGTTTCTCCACCACTAATATAAGCGAAATCTTCTTCTTCTTTTTGTGATTCCATTAAAAGCACATTAGTTGGTAGCCCAATTTTTACTTTTACATTGTCTGCACTTCCTTTTTTTGTGTTTTGTAATAAAACTTGCAAATAAAAAGGGCTCATTTTCTTAAGAGTATTACCTTCTGATGGTGAGACTTTAGAATCCACTATTTGTAGTAGTGGAGCATCAAATTTTTTAGTATTTATACTGATAGATGCTGTTTCCGTTCCAAATCCATGCGGCTCTTCTACTTTAAGTATGAGATTTGCAATTCCGTCAGAAACTTTAGTCGTAGAAGTTAAAGGCATACTTACATCAATTGTTTCTTGAGGTTTTATCAATGGTATATTTATATCTGCATATTTTATTTCTTTAGTTGTTTCATTTGGTATAATTTTTGCAAAACAATTTATGGCATTTCCTTTTCCATTATTATGGATTTTAAATTTTATACAACAATTCTCGTTAGCATCAATGGCGTTATTTTTATTTGCATCTGTAAACAGAATGGAATTTGGGACAATTTCCAAAATTGGTGGTCTTGATGGATCGAATGGGTCGGCAAAAATAATATCATCCACATTAATTTGATTTTTTATGGATTTTACCATTTTTTTAGATTGACTATCTCCTTTTTGGGCGCATTTTGTGAACCAATAATATGCTTTGCGTAAATCTTTTTTTACACCTTCTCCATAGTAATAACACCATCCCGTAAAATACATTCCTACTTTGTGATTTTGCAAAGCAGCTCTTTGAAACCAAGGAAAACCTATGGAACTTTCATTAATATTTAGATAGTATCTACCTAGTTTGTACTGATAATCTGCATTGCCAGATTCTGCTTTTTCTAACAAAACTTCAAGTGTTTCTTCTTGTGAGAAAGAATATGTACAGCTAATTAAGCCTAAACATAAAAGAAAAATTTTAATTCTATTCATAACTATTTAATTTAATATAACTTTTACTTTAAAGTCCATTTTTTCCAACTATTAGCAATAGTTGCTGTTGATACAAAAGAAGGTGATTGCAATTTTCCATTAATGACTATGGATTGGCGTTCAACTTGCGTCTTGATGTAATCACTAAGTTCTCCTAATGTAACGTTCCCCTTCGTTTCTTGAAGTTTTTTAAGTAAATAGTACGTGAACAATCCATGTTCTTCTTCTTTGTATGGGTATGCAGTTTCATCTCCCTGTGCTGCTGAAAAGACAACAATGTTTCCTACAGGTGTAGCTTGCTTTACTTTTATTGCGACACCACGCGCTGAAGCTAACATGTCACCATCACGTTTTGCCCCGCTGAAACAAGCATCCAAGAATACTGTTACCGATTTAGATGGTAAACTGCCCAATGCTTTATATAGGTCTTCTAAGGCATAGCCTGTTGTTACATCAGAACCATAGCCGTCTATAGGTAACAAGTAAGCACTCTTGTTTTGTTCGTCTGGAATGCCATGTCCTGCGTAGTAGAAGATGACTTTAGCATCACCATGATAGACAGCAATGACATCTTCGAGCCACTTTATTTCATGCTTGATGTTGTTGAGCGTGGCATTTGTAATGAAATGTACGTTCTTTTCTGGAAGCCCTAATGTCTTTTTACAATATTCAGCAAAAGTATTTCCGTCATTCTCTGCATATTGTACAGGCTTTTCCATTTGGTATTTCTCATTGGAGATAACGACGGCAAAGGTGTTGTTACTTATATTGTTTGCCATCGGAATGTCAAAGTCAACATCGCTCCCTTTGTGTTCTTTCATGAACTTGGATAGTTTTGTTTCATTTTTGGCATAGAAGTCTGGTGTTTCTTTTAATATTGCATTATAGATTCCTCTTGCTTTATTGATGTTGTTGTCTGCCAAATATACTTCTCCTTCTACATCTAAAGTATTAGGCATAGAATCTCCTTTTTGCCTGGCTCCATCTAGGGCTTTGGCAATGAGTTCAAATGCTTTATCTTTGTTTTGGGGTACTCCTAATCCGTATATATTTAATAGTGCTAGTATTCGATATCCAACAAAGGCAAATTCTTTTTGGTTGATTGTTAGTTCTGCCCATTTCTTGGCTTCTTTATAGTCTTTTTGGGTGTAGTATGCAGTGCAGAGAAACATAGGGGCATTTGATTCCCCTTTGTCATAGGCTCTTTTATACCAAGTTATGGCTTCACTAAAATCTTTTTCTGTTCCTTTTCCTTCTTCATAACAATCCCCAAGTGCTATGTATGAACCTGTAATTCCTGTTTCTGCGGCTTTTTTAGTCCATTTGAATCCTTCAGCTTCATTAATAGATGTTCCTTTCCCTTTAAAATACATCTCTCCTAACCAAGAATAAGCAACAGAATCTCCGATAGAAGCCGCCTTTTTAAAGCAGTCTAATGCTTCTTTCTCATTGCGTTCTGTCCCCAATCCTTTTAAATACATGAGACCTAAATCTGTATTTGAAGCAATTTCTCCATTTTCTACAGCTTTGTTGGCCCACTTAAAGGCCGCGGTAGGATTTTGAGACGTACCCATTCCTGTAAGGTACATCCTTGCTAAATGACCGTAAGCGTCATGAATGTCAGACTCGGCTGCTTTTTTCATCCATTTATAGCTCTCTTGATAATTTTGTTGTACAAAAGAATAGTATATACCTAACCAAAAAAATGCTAGACTTTCGTTATTATCAACAGCTTTCTTTAACCATGGTAATGCTTCTGAGTATTGTTTTAGCTGCATGTAACTTGCTCCGAGGCCAACATATGCTCGTGTATCTCCGTTTTCTGCTGCTTTTTTAAACCATTTGATAGCTTCACCATAATTTTTGTTACATCCTTTCCCTTCGTAATATACTGAGCCAAGCCACCCGTAAACAACAGTTTGACCAGCGTTGGCTGCTTTTAGAAACCATTTAAATGCCTCCTCGTAATTTTGTGCACAACCATTGCCGTAATAGTATATTTTAGCTATCCAAGCATATGAATAGGCATCACCATTGTTTGCAGCTTTTTGGAAATATTTAAGTGCTTCGGTATAATTTTGTTTTGTTCCTTCTCCTTGATAGTAAAAGCACCCTAACCAGTAATAAGCATTTGCATCTCCATTTTGTGCAGCTTGCCATGCTTGCTCAAAAGTTGGTTGATTTTGAGCATACAGACATGGTGACACCAATAATAATATTGCTATAATAAAATTTCTCATTATCTGATATATTTTTTACAACATATTTTCTAATATACTCAAGCTACGCTCCATGTCGAAGTCATAATGACCATGAGCGAAAAGACCACTTGCACTTCCTTCACTTATTTGAGCATAGATATCATCGTCGATATAACTATTAACATAAGTGCGAGTATAGTTCTCAATACGTTCTCTTTCTTGTTTGTTAGAAGCAAGAGTACGCATTCTGTCTAAATCCGAGAGATGATTGTAAATCTCTTCTATGTTTCTATTCTTTGCCATGATTATTGTATTACCATTAATTGTTTTTTAGACAGAAGGGAATCAATGAAATTGTTGATTTCCACCTTAAAGAGATTGATTTTAAAATTCTTTTCACCCTTTTCTTCGAAAGTCTTTAAGAGTATATCCTTTAACATAGGAAATAAAGTCTTAACAGTACTTCCCCACCCATTGAGTTCTATAATTTTTTCTATGTCTTTGTCTGTTTGTTGCTCTAAAGACTTATTGTTGTTTAAAACTATCTTTAAAAGAAGTTCTGTTGCATAATGAATTCCTTTTAGTCCTTCTTTGATTTTACCTTCGTCCAAGAGTTTGAAACCTTTTTCAAATGACTTTTTGCAGATAGGGTAAAGCGCAATACGGGATGTTAGTTCACTCTTATATGGTAAATAGCTTTTTTCCATTATATATCAATTATTGTTTTATAGTTATAGTAATTATCTTTTCTTGTGTTTCTAAAGTTTTTGCCTTACATTTCCCCAACCATTTCTGAAACTCCTTCAGTGGCAGTTGTCTTGGAAGTCCAATGTTCTCATCCTCTGCAAATGCCTTTGCAAACATATTCGGCGAAAACACGATGTAAATGGTGTTTTGTTCTATAGAATGCTCGCAAGTCATGGTGTATTCATCGACTTCGCTTGGTTTCTCTTCTGCTTTTTGGCAAGAGAAAAATACATAAGGCTTGTCGTGAATGATCTTGTATGCAGGCTCTCCAGAACTCTTGTATGGCAAGAGGCAAAAGACTTGCTGCGTATTTTCATCCAACAGATAAACGGCGAGATAACCATTGATGGGTGACTTAAAATACAAGTATAGATCATCTCCATTTCTGAACTCATCGCTTTCATATTTCTCTTCCGTGCCGTTGCGCAAAAGTTTTGCCTCAATGTCGATGCTTGCATTCTTGATTTCACGAGCCTTTCCGTCAATGCTTACTTTGATGGTTAGCATGTTGCTCTCATAAAATATGTCAAGCTTTGGAGCACCAATCGTCTCTATCCATTCCCCTTTTACATCACTTCCGCCTATCGATAAGAAATCAACAGATGATTTTCCATTTTCATTCTTTATAATGGTAGAGTTGTTTTGAGAGACAAGAGTACCAAAGGCATCGGCAAGGGCTTGAATCTTGGCACGTTCGAGGGCTGTACGCTTACCTTCCTCCAACGAAACGTTATCTGGTACGTGGTAAGTGTATTCTCCATGAACTTTCTCTATCTCTTGAGCAGATATGGAGAGAAGGTTCAGAAGCATCAGTAGGATGAAAACATAGCGCAATCTCATTTACCAACCAAGCAATTTGTCCAAGTCCTTGTGCAATTTGTCGCCTTTCTTCTCTAAGTCCTCACGTACAATCTTCTTGGCAGCTTCTTTTGCCATGTTGCTATTGTAAGCAATGAGGACGAGTACTTCCTTGTTTTTGTTGGAAAGTGTGCGATAAACTTCCATTACAGAAATGGTTCTGCCAATACTTTGAGAAATGAGATTCTTGCTTACCATAATGCTTTGAGTGACGGATGCTGCTTGCTCTTGTGAGAGTTGCTTGTTGGCAACGGTGTTTTCCACCAATGCAGTCACCTCTGTCTGGATTTGCCCGGCAAGATTTTGCTTGGCGAGTTCCAAGGCTTGCATCTTAGCGGCATCATAATTTTCACCAATGCTCATAGCTTCTCCCATGATATACTTAGGAAACATGTTGTCGTCGTATTCGTAGGACATCATGTAAGCCTTATCCAACTGCTTCTCGATTGGGAGTGAGCCTGGGGTAGTAGTCCATCCCTCTTTGCTCAATTTCTTGGCTTCTTTTCTTGCCACCTTTGTTGCTTTTTGTGTTAGCTCTGATTTTGACGATTTCATGAGAACCTTGCGCTCTTTAGCTTGCTCCTTTGAGATTTGAGCAAATGAAGGCGATGCACACATCGTCAAAAATAGGACGCATAAAATACCAACTGCTTTCATTGTCTTTATTGTCAAATAGGCCAACGACTCCCTGATTGGCAGTTAATATTTAGTTTCTTGGATATACAAAAACGAAAACGTGGAGCCAGTCTGCTGCTCGTTCCACGGTCTATAGGCCTTCGCATTGCCCCTGTCAGTCGAAACGAGCAATGCCGAAAGCCCCACGCCGATGCATGTATATAATTCACCCTCCCTACCAACGAACGCTGACATGTCCGAAGCCAATGAGGGCTGTATATAATACACCCCATAGGGCGTCCCCATTGCTTTGTTTCTGACCGACAGTTGAAGTTGCGAAGTTCATAGACCGTCAAAACCAAAGCGTCAGTTACGCCTTTATTTATGTATATGTATCCCCACCTTAGCCCAATCGTGGGCTTTCAGCAAGGATTACAGTTGCAAAGATAATGATAATTTTTGAAAGTTGTATCAAAAAAAAAAGAAAAATACAATTATTTTCTCAGTTATATGCCCAAAAATGAATTTATCTGCCTCATTTTGGTGAAAAAATGAGGCAGATAAATCGGAAATGAGGCTGTAAAAAACAACTTTGTCACAATATTCCTAATGTTTTAGATTGCTTCATCACATTTTTCCTGCTTTTGAAGGGACAATACCCAATGCACTTTTCACTTCTTCATAGATTTCACGGCACTTGCTTTTCAGCATCTTGTTTTTCACACCTACTACTATCATATCATCCAAAGTAGGATATGATTGCCGTTGGCATAAAGAATAAAATGAAAGAAAAAACGCCTCTATCTCTTTTTCTGGGATAGAGGCGTTTCTGTTTAATCTATTTCATTTCGCACGAGCCACTAACTACTTCTGCTTCAGATAGTTCAACTGAACCTTAGGAGCGCAAGCATTGCTTGTTTTCTCGGTGTATTCTGCCACCTTCAATGTAGCAGTACCCTTGATGTTCTCTACATCACTACCTACCTTGAAGAGATAGTTACCTGCATCTACCTTCCACTGGCTGTTGGCCTCATCGAAGCTGGCAAGATCGCGCTTTTCGAGGGTCATCTTCAAAGTCTGGCTCTCACCTGGATTCAGCAACTTGGTCTTGCCGAAGGTCTTGAGTTCCTTGGCTGGCTTCTCGTAAGCACCCTTTGGAGCGGTGACATAAACCTCAGCAACTTCCTTGCCGGCAACCTTACCGGTATTCTTGATAGTTACGCTAACCTCGATATTGTTGCCTTTAGCCTTGACAGATGGCTTGCCAAACTCGAAGGTAGTGTAGCTCAAACCATAACCGAAAGGATAAGCCACATTCTTCTTGAAGGTATCGAAGTAGCGATAACCTACATAGATATCCTCCTCGTGGTTGCTATAATCGTAACCCTTGATATTACCCTTGCTGCTATCCTGCAGGTTCTTGTAGGTGTACATATCGTAATCCTTGGCGAAGTTGGCAGTAGAAGGATGATCAGTAGCAGCGATAGGCCAGGTCATGGTCAACTTACCCGATGGATTCACCTTACCGGTCAGGATATCAGCAACAGAGTTACCGCCCTCGATACCTGGCTGCCAAGCTACGAGAATAGCATCCACACGGTCTCTCCAACTGGCTGTCTCCATCACAGAACCAGAGTTGATGATGACAATCACCTTCTTGCCCTTGGCATGGAAAGCATCAGATACACGGAAAATCATATCCTGCTCTATCTGACTGAGGTTGAACTCACCATTGATCTGACGATCCATACCCTCACCTGCCTGACGGCCGATGGTGATGATGGCAGCATCTGCCTTTGGCTCCTCGCTAGCTACACAGCGCTCAGTAATCTCGATTTCATCGAGCTTTGGCTGACCCTGATCCAGGAACCACATCATCGGATTCTTGTCTGCCTTCAACTTAGCCTTGGCATACTTCACATAATTCTGATAGATTTCCGTAAGCTGAGGAGTAGTTGCCACACCGATATTCTTCAAACCGGTAACCATATCTACAGAATAGCCTACATTAACGGCTCCACTGCCAAGACCACCCGACATGAAGTCGTAAGAGTTGACACCGAAGAGCGCCACGGTCTTCAAGCCCTGGATAGGAAGAGCGGCATCATTCTTCAGGAGCACCATACCCTCGGTAGAACTCTGACGGGTGATGGCAGCATGAGCCTTCAAGTCTGGCTCACCACTATATTTATATCCCTTGAATCGAGGAGTCTTCACGATATATTCGAGCATACGGCGAACATTGCGGTCCACATCCTTGATATCCAGCTTGCCATTCTTTACTGCATCAACAATATCCTGCACCTGTGCTGGATAACCCGGCATCATCAGGTCGTTGCCTGCCTCAACTTCCTGTTCCAGCGGAAGGTCGGCACGCTTACCAATCCAGTCAGTCTCCACGATTCCCTTATATCCCCAGTCGTTGCGGAGAATATCGGTAAGGAGACCCTTGTTGCCCTGGGCATAAACACCGTTAATCTTATTATAGGCAGACATGATAGTCCAAGGATTGCTCTTGCGAACCATCATCTCGAAACCCTTCAGATACAACTCACGGAGAGCACGCTGGCTCAATCGCTCATCCACCTTGGTACGGTCAGTTTCCTGAGAGTTCACGGCAAAGTGCTTGGCACTTACACCCACGCCCTGGCTCTGCACACCCTGTACAAAGGCGGTTCCGATAAGACCCGTTACGATTGGGTCTTCTGAATAATACTCAAAGTTACGGCCGCAGAGCGGATTGCGATGCAGGTTCATACCCGGTCCGAGCACAACATCACAGCCATACTCCAGGGTTTCGTTACCGATAGCCTCACCCACCTTGCGCACCAGGTCGGTGTTCCAGGTAGAAGCCAAACAGGTTCCGATAGGGAAACCGGTGGCAAAGTAGCTACGGCTGTCACCTTCGCGATGAGCATCAATATGAACTCCGGCAGGACCATCACACTGTACGGTAGCAGGAATGCCGAGACGAGGGATGGCTACAGTAATACCCGCAGCACCCGGCACGAACTTCTTCTGATGTCCGAGCATAGCGCCACTGCCCACGAATCCATCGTTGCCACCGCCCACTAAGAGTTGGGCTTTTTCTTCCAAGGTCATCGCCTTGATTACTTCTTCGATGTTATTGGCATTCAGCTGAGGTGCCGATTGCGCCATCATTGTAGTTGCCATCGCTCCAGCCGCAACGGTAAGAGCCAAATTCTTGTAGTTCATCATTTTGTCGTTTATTTCGTTAGTTATTACTTTTCTGTTCTTTTAGTCGTTTCGTCAGTTCCATGCAGTCCCTGAGAATACTGCATTTCTTCAAAAACTTGCTGCAAATATAATAAAATAAGGTGGAAACGCCAAGCATTTCCACCTTTTTTTCTTGAATTCAACAAGATTATTCCCGGATTTAACAAAAGGTATAGGAAGAACATAACATACTATACATATCCCCAACCTAAGACTAGTCCTGATATTTAATCTGGAAGTAATCAAAAACAAGACATTCCTTCCATTTCAATCTTTCGCAAATTTCGTCAAAAAGAAGAAAAAATACTCGAAAACCTTGTAGGAATCATATAATAATCGTATCTTTGCCAAATTATCCAAAAATTGGGTACTAGAGTAAGGACATTTAAATAATGAAAGGTATGGAGCAGAGAAAATCTTCCATCGAAATCTATCGTTCCCCAGAGGGAAACATAGAGCTGAATGTAAAATTAGAGAATGATACCGTTTGGCTTACACAAAGCCAAATGGCAGAGTTGTTTGGTCGTGACAGAACTGTGATTTCACGACATGTCAATAACTGTTTTAAAGAAGGTGAACTCGACAAATCCTTGGTATGTGCAAAATTTGCACATACCAAGAAATATGGTCGCCACGACGGCTTTGAACAGGTTGTCGAAACGGAATATTATAACCTGGACGTCATTATCTCCGTAGGCTATCGTGTAAAGTCAATCAATGGTACCAGATTCCGTCAATGGGCTAATTCCATCTTGAAGCAATACATTATCAAGGGTTACGCCATCAACCAGAAACGCCTAGACAATTACAACGAACTGAAAGAAGTGGTTCGTTTGATGTCACGTGCAATTACATTGCAAGATCAAGTATCCGAGGGCGAATATAACGGACTGTTCAATGTCATCAGCGACTATGTTTATGCCCTGGATACTCTCGACAAATATGATTATCAGACATTACTCATAGACAAGACGACTCAAGCCGAGCCGTTCCATGCCACCTATGAAAATGCAATGGAAGCCATCAATGCTTTGAAAGAAAAGTTTGGAGGCAGTAAATGGTTTGCCAATGAGAAGGATGATTCATTCAAGAGCAGCATAGGTCAGATTTACCAAACCTTCGGTGGTGAAGAGCTCTACGCTTCGGTAGAAGAAAAAGCAGCCATGCTGCTCTACCTTGTCGTAAAAAACCATTCATTCAGCGATGGCAACAAGAGAATTGCGGCCATGCTTTTTCTTTGGTTTATGGAGAAGAATGGCATTCTGTATGCAGAAAATGGACATAAGAGAATTGCCGACAACACACTCGTTGCCCTGACTCTGATGATTGCAGAAAGCAGAACTGAGGAAAAAGATGTAATGGTAAAAGTAGTCGTCAACTTGATTAATAAAGACAATCAATAAGAATTGCCATTAAAAAGCCGCACAACAGCTGTTCTACGCATGCACAACAGCTGAAAGACAAGCGCACAACAGCTGATGTGCGACCGCATATCAACTGTTGTGCGCTTCGAGATACTTACTGTTCCAACAACTTCTATTGTATCTCCGAACAACTTCAGTTACTTCTTTCAGATACTTATGACGCATTCTTCAAACGCCAATAACGCTTGAGGAAAGGCATTTAAAGCATTGCGGAAGCTTATTCAAATCATTGTAGAAATCTACTTCGCTGTATCCTTTGAGCTTCGCTTATCACGGCGATAACTGCGATAATCATCCAGCGGAATCTCAATATCAGGTTCCACCAACTCACCCTCACGTGGCAAGGCAAACTTCTGATATTTGATGTTCAAGCCACGTTCTATCCACATACTCTCATAATAGGTCTGGATAGAGAGAATCTTACGGGTTTCCTCATCGATACCCTCCTGATGATAGAGGTCCTCGGTGCGGAAGCGCTCGGCCATGCCCGACGGTCCGAAAGTAGGCATCATCTCCCTCTC